>Ga0181520_10000714_pt1 | contig 71719 bp, 52 predicted proteins | sample PEATcosm2014_Bin_29_FD_132451 | JGI IMG/M metagenome (GOLD analysis project Ga0181520, IMG submission 132451) | Peatland microbial communities from MTU Mesocosm Facility, Houghton, MI, USA - PEATcosm2014_Bin02_30_metaG | ecosystem: Environmental > Terrestrial > Soil > Wetlands > Peat | place... | reverse complement strand
GCTTCGGTATCGATTTCCATCCCCAGCACCGAAGGTGCGCCTTATACCAGCCTAGGCCAACGGCCTAGGAACAACACGTCGTACCACCATCAAGCACCGAAGGTGCGCCTTATGCCAGCCTAGGCCAACGGCCTAGGTAGAATAGCCCCAAGCAAATGCCAGGGCTGAAAGCCCGGTTTATGCCGACGTGCCGACCATCTCGCCAGCAGCAAACCCCATGAATCCCGCCCAACTCCTCAACCATTTCGATCAAGGTGGTCCACCTTCGGGATGCTGTCCGGTGGCTCTTTGACCCGCTTGCTGGTCCACCCCTTACTTCGGCTGGCGGACGTTCGGAACCGGGCCGCGGGGCTTGGCAGAGCCTTCCACAATGGTCAACAGGCGGTCGGGACGGACGTTTTCCAGCACGTCCACGCCACCACCGATCCACGAGACTTCAATGCGGTCCACGATGTCGTGCTTTCCCAGGCCGAAGTGCAGTCGGGAGCCGAAGTGGCTCTGGTAGCTTCGCCCTGCGTGGACCTCGTCGATTTGCACAAGATCACCGGCGGTCACTCGGACCCGAGCCCCCACGCCGTCGCGGTTGCTCTTGACCCCGTGTAACTGGACTTGGATCCAGTGGTTCTTGGAGCCTCGCTCATTGAGCATGTTTCGCAGGATGGTGGGCGGGCCGCGGGAATTGAGGATCACGATGTCCAGATCGCCGTCGTTGTCCAGATCGTCGATCGCGATCCCGCGGCCGCTTCCCCGGAACGTCACCCCGGCCAGCGCCTGGTCCGAGACGTCGACGAATTGCAGTTTTCCAGTCTCGCTCAGCAAGTTCTTGAGAATGATGGGGCGGTCCAGGTACAGCGACGAATCACTGAACTTTTCGCCGAAAGGCTGCAAGTGGCCACAGGCGATGACGATATCCAAATCGCCGTCATTGTCGAGATCCGCCAGGGCGCAGCCCCACTTCACAGGGTTGTAGGTGCTCTTGTGGACGCCGGTCCGCATGGTGACGTCCTCGAACAACCCCTTGCCGAGATTTCGGTACAGGATCGGCAACTCCTGGTGATACGAGGTAATGAAGAAGTCGAGGTAGCCGTCGCGGTCCACGTCGCCGCATTCGACCCCCATGCTGCCGTGTGCCGTGCCCTGGCCGTCGTACGCGACTCCGGCCGCCAGGGCCACTTCCTGGAAGTGCCCATGGCCGTCGTTGTGCAAGAGGAAATTCGGGTATTCGTCATTGCCCACGAGGATATCGGTGTGGCCGTCGTTGTCATAGTCGACCGCGATCATCCCCATCCCAGGCGCCACGTGAGGAAGGATTCCCGACTTCGCGGTCACGTCGGTAAAGGTCTCGTCGCCGTTGTTGCGGAAGAGGTGGTGCCGTTCGGGCTTGTAGCTCTTGGGGCCGGGATAGATGGGATAGCCCATGCGGGTCTGCACCGGCCGCGGCTTGGTCGCCTCCTGTACGTAGTTCGCCACGTAAAGATCGAGGTAGCCGTCTTCGTCGATATCGAGAAAGCAGGCGCCGGCGCCGGCCCGGTTTCCGCGCCCCACGCCGGCCTTGGCCGTCACGTCGGTAAACGTGCCGTCGCCGTTGTTGCGGTACAGGATGTTGGGCCCGTAGTTGTTCAGGTACAGGCTGGGGTGGCCGCTGTTGTTGTAGTCGCCCACGACGACTCCCAGTCCGTAGCCATCGCCGCCGTCGACGCCGGCCTGGCGGGTCACGTCGACAAATCGCCAGTTGCCAAGGTTGCGATAGAGGGCGTTTCGGAGGGGCGGGTCGGGGGGCGTTCGTCCCGGCAGCGGCCGGCCGTTGAGGAAATAGATGTCGATCTTCCCGTCGCCGTCGTAATCGAAAGTGGCCAAGCCGGCGCTGAGAAACTCGATGATGTGGTAATTGCCCGCATGTCCGTCGTCGTGCCGGAAAGTGATGCCGGTTTCCGCGGTAACGTCGCGAAACTCGATTTGGGCGAAGCATCCGCCCGGAAACCAAATCGCACAACTGCCGACTACGGCGGCTGCCGCCCGGATCAGGAAGGTCGTTGCGCCAGCGGGAAAGAGTTTGTTTGCCATACGGTTACCTGTGCGATTGTAGTTGTTCCAAGCCCTTGCGGTATCTCTGCTCGGCCGGCGCTAGCTCCACGGCGCGCCGCATGGCAGCCACTGCCGCCGCGCCGTCGCCGCGGCGGACCTCTGCCACCCCCAACACGTAGTAATTTTCCGCCGAGGGTTCGCGATCGACCGCCTTGCGGGCCAGCGCGGCGGCCTCGGCCGGTTTGCCGTTCGATTCCAGCAACACCTGGCAAAGCAGACGGGCGGCGAAGGCGTTGTCGGGAGCGAGCTCGCGGGCCCTGCGCAGCGCGGCTTCGGCCACATCGAATCGCCGTAAGGTCACGCCCAGAATGCCCACATTCAACTGGACCATCGGGTCTCGTGGCGCAATTGCCTCCGCCTGTTTGCAGAGTTCCAAGGCCGCCTCTGTCCGGCCCGCCTGCCCGTAGAACGCCGCCAGTTGGAGCCGCGAGGCTACATGCTGCGGATCCAACGCCGCGGCGCGGAGCCAGAGCTGTTCGGCGCGGGCCGGATTCCGATGACCGCGATAATATCGCGCAGCAACGTCGCAAGTTTCGGCAAGCTCTTGGCGGACAAGCCGCAGGTCATCATAGTCGTCGACCCACTTCTGGTCCGTATCGCGGCTCTCGCCCCGCAGGCGAACGAACCGCTCGCGGTAAACCTCGGCCTGCTTAGGCAGATTGAGTCGAGCGTTGACGAGGGAGAGCTGATAGCAGGCTGGGGCATGGCGCGGTTCGATTTCCAACGCCGCCTCATAGTTCTTCTTGGCGCCATCCAGCTCCCCCAGTTGCACCCTCGCCCAGCCGAGCAGGTAGTAAATCTCTGCATCCCGGGGCGCCGCCTTGAGGGCCTGTTGGAGTTCCTCCAACGCCTCTCGGGTTTTTCCCAAGGCGATCAGGGACTCGGCCACGTGCCGGCGGCTCGATGTCAAGGTCGGATCGAGGCTGACCGCCTTGCGGGCCAGCTCGAGTGCCCGCTCGTACTCCTGCCGCGACAAGGCCGCGGTCGCCATCGCGTCGTATGTTATGGCGCGATTCGGATCGATCCGCAGCGCCTGCTCCCAATAGCGCAGCGCCTCCTTGTTCAGCCCTTGCTTGCTGTAGACGTTCCCCAGGAATCCAATCGGGTTGGCATCGTTGGGATAATCGCGAATGAGCTGCCGTGCGACCTCCAACTCTTCATCCCTGAGCGCCCCGACGCTCACCTGGGATTCGGATGATGCCCGATCAGGCGACGGGCCGGACTGCGACGGCGGCGGGTCCGGCTTGAGTGGGGGCTGGGCGTTGTATGGCTGAGCACCACAAGTTAAGGCAAAGCTGCCAACACACAGCAAGAAGAGGTACCCCGCGATGCACACCGTGCGGACGGGCACGGCATGGATCGTGCGCGCGATACAGAGCTTCCCCCACATCTGCTACGCTCCCGACCGAACGGGTTGCCAAAGGGCAATTCCGTTGTTGCGAAGCCACAGGTGACCCTGTAGGGCGGCGTTGGTTCCTTCGTTTCAGGCCTGGACCAAACGACGTCCTGGACTCGCGCCTCTTCTCCGCACGGCCCTGGTACCTTCGGTCTTAAAGGCAAAGAAATTCGATCTTACCCACCAGAATGTGAGTCTAATAAAAAATGACGAATAACGCAAGGGCCGCGTGAAGATTTCAGGAAAAAAGCCTTGCCAGACCCTCGAGGCTGCGCCATCGTCAGTCCGCGCACCTTCATGCGAACGCTTGCGTTACCCCCAACGCACTTGTAAACTATAGGCCAGTGGGGCACAGGAGATAGCGTCCGAAAACCAAGAATAGGGAGACCTATTATGAAATCGCTTGATCGTCGCTGGGCCGTCGCCTGGGGTTTCGTTCTGTTGGTTCTCGCTTACTCTGCGGGCGAGAGCCGGTTCCCATTACTGTCCGCTGTGGCATGCCAGTCGGCCGAGGGCGATGCCGCTCAGCCAACGCCCCCCGCGGCACAGGCGGCGGGTGTCCCTGCCGCCGCGCAACCGGCTGCCGACATGCGGCAATACGCCCAAGAGGTCCAAGAACTTCTCAAGGCCGGCTTGCATGCGGGGCATCCCGATCTGGATGCCGCCAGACGCCATTACCGGGCTGCCCGGGCCTTGTGCCCGAGCGACCCGCGACTGTACCATGCCTGCGGACTGGTCTTGCTGACACTCTCGAAGAACGACGAAGCGCTGGTGCAGTTCCGTCTTGCCGTTGGACAGACCGGTCCCTTCTATCCGGCTGCCTGGCAGTCGCTGGTTCGTCTACAGGCGGCTACCGGCAGATATTCGGAAACCTCAGATTCGCTGTTGTCGCTCGCCAAGACGCTGGAACAACCGGCAACCTCATTGCCTCGCCAGGCGACGAAAGAGGATTGTGCCGAGTGGATGGGGCGAATGATGACCTACCTGCAGTTGCTGGACGCGCAGCAACAAGCCGCCAAGGACGCGGCGTCCAAGGCAGATACGCAAATCCGGGCGCTGCTTGCCGCCCAACGGCGCACGGCCTACGAAAGCGGCAAGCGAAAGTTACTGCCGGGCGCCGCCGCGGTTCCTGCCGTAGCGCCCAAGCCTGGCGATCAGCCCCCGCGCGCCGCTCGGAATCCGGCGGTTCTGGATAAATGTTTTCCCCTCGATCTCGACCAGGAAGAGAATCGCATCCTGGCATCCCTGCGAGAATCCATGAGTCATCCGGCCGGGGCGATGGGCAATGCGATTGCAGGGCAAGATCGCGATCCGCAGCCGGGAGCAACGCTTCGGGCGGTCGATGGCCAGCCCGCCCTTTCGGAATTCGGGCTGCCGAAACCCAAGTGTACGACGCGCGCAGATGCGGCGCAATACCTCGCCACCATCCGGCGATTGGTTCACACCGGGCTGGGCGACGACGACGCCGGGCTCGAGTCCACCCGGCCCCTGTATGAAAACGCCCTACGACTCTGCGATAGCGACCCGCGACTCTTCTACACATGGGGGTTGGTGTGCCTCAAGCATCGAAGACTGCCCGAGGCCCAGGAGCAGTTCCAGCGGGCCACGGAGCAGGCCAAGGGCAGTTACCTGCCGGCCTGGCAGGCCCTGGCACGGACCCAGATTCTGCGGAGCAACCTGCCTCTGGCCATTGGCACTCTTTCCCGCTTCGCGCGCGTGCTGGAGATCCCGGAGGACCATTCCTTCATCGCGGCAGAAGGGGAGCACTCCAGCGATTGGTTAGGACGGGCCGTCGGGCTGCTCAAAAAGATCACGGGCGCTTCGAGTGTGCTGGCGGCAAGCGTCCAGAAGGCCGATACGCGTTTCGCGGGCGAGTTGCAGGACTCGCTACGGAAAGCCTATGACGGCGGCAAGGCCGAGGCCCTACAGTGGTTCGAGAGCGTGGCCAGCGAGGCGGCCGACGCCCCCGCGCAACCGCTGCCGGCCGGGCAGAAGCAGTCGCGAGAGGAGAGGATCGCGGAAATGAAGAACGAGGTGAAAGATGCGAAAGAAAAAAACAAAGCCCGAGAGAGCGGATTGGCCGAAGAGCGTGATGCCACGCTGCAGAAATTCCGCGACGACTACAATGACTTGACAACCCAATATGCACAACTTCAAGTCCAGGCCAACCAACTTGCAGCGTCGATCGCAAACATTCAATCCACGGCAGCGCTGCAGAATTCGCCCGGATATCGAGGGCCGAGGACCTTTATACCGCTGAGCCAATTGAGCGACCTGCAGACCCAGTACAACACGAAGATCAGCCAGATGAACGATATCCAACAGCAAGGGAAACTCTTGATCCAGCAGCGCGACACCTACCTGACAGAACACGGCATGCAAGCGGAAAAACTGACGCAGATCAACGAGAAGCTGGCGGACCGCGAAAAGCATCTCAAGCTGGGCGAGTCGGCGGCGCAAAAAAAGGCCGCGATTGCAGCCCGGGCCGGCAGCGACGCCAACCGCCGCGCGGCCCTCGATGCGCTGCTGCCCTTGGATTATGAGGCGGAGGCCCAGCGGATCCTGGCCTCCTATGTCGCGCCCGATGGGAAGGAAGCCAAGCCAAACCCGCCGAACGTTCCAGCACGTTGAACGTTAATTGGTTTCCGCGATATCCCGCATGCTCACCAGCCGTAACACTCCGAGGGGATTGTGCATGGGACTCGCCGCCGGCACTTTGGCACAGTCCTCCAGGAACGCCTGAAAACGCGGCCCATTCAGGTCGGCGAACAGATGGCCGTCCTCGACCGGTTTCTCGCCGCGAGACAAGTAGCGGATCACCTCGATGATGTCAAAGTCGCCCGCGTCGGCGTCCGCGCGTTTGATCACGATGTCGCGCAAACCCAGCACGTGCATGCCCACCGTCCAGACCTCTGCCCGGCCGCGGACGATGGCGACAAAGGCAAAACTTAGCGCGTCCGGGCCGCCTTGGCTATCATCAATTCGAGAAGAGGATCCATTATGGCGGAAACAGTCATTGTCGGCTGGGAAAGGGCGCTCATGGCGGCGGAGAAGGTCAAGGAGCGGCTGCGCCGGGCCACCCGGGCACTCGAGGGCGCCGGCGTGCCGTATGCCGTTGTCGGCGGCAATGCGGTCGCCGAGTGGGTGGCTCGCATCGATGACGAGGCCGTGCGCAACACGCGCGATGTCGATCTCCTCGTGCGCCGCGCCGATTTCGCCGCGGCACGAGCGGCGCTGGAAGCCGCGGGCTTCGTCTACTACGGTCAGATGGACGTGGATGTGTTCATCGACGGTCCGCAAGGCAAACCGAGCGCCGGTCTGCATCTTCTCTTCGCCGCGGAAAAGGTGCGGGCGGCCGACGAGTATCCTTGTCCTGGACTCGACGAATCCGAACGGGCAGCCGAGTTCCAGGTAGCGACGCTTCTTGCCTTGGTGCGCATGAAGCTGACGTCTTGGCGCGACAAGGACCGCATGCACTTGCTCGACATGATCCACGTGGGGCTCATCGACGCGACGTGGCCCGCGCGTCTGCCGCCGCCGCTTGGCGAGCGTTTGCAGAGTCTGCTCGATAACCCCAACGGCTGAGAACTTCGCTTCAGCTTTGAAACGAGTTCAAGGATGCAACTCTTGCAACCGACGACCCAACTTCTCGAACAGTTTGCCATCCTTCGTAGTCCGCGCCTTGTCCCGGCCATTGTTTGGGAAATTGACTCTGGAATAGCGATCGGGTTCAGCCTGACGAGCCGCAGAGCCCATGATCCGCTCTGCCTCTCCGCCGACGAGAACAACAAAGTCAGGCTGCAGAAGGTCTATTTCACGGCGCAGAAGGTCCCTGTTTTTTCTCAGCTCTGAGGTTCGGACAGCGTCGACGACATATGCCTTCTTCGCAATTTCGACGGTCATTCCAAGCCCGTATACGATTTTGAGGTTAGGGCATTGAGGTGGACTGAGGGAGCAGGCGATTCAGATACTCCAGGCGCTCGTCGCGGGTAAAATCGCGGAGTTGAGCAGCGCGCAGCGCGCGCACGAAGTGAATTTCCCGCATCATCTCGTCCTCGGGGAATTCCGCGCGTACTTCGGCCCAAATCGCCTCGCGCTCGACATCGCTCACTTCTCGGGGGTTCGGCATCGTTTACAACTCCGGGGGACTGACGATTTCCACGGGTCCGTGGCCCAGGATCGCGTTGATCAAAGTGATTTGTCGCCTTTTGAGGAAATTCGTTTGAGTGTTGAAGTTAGCTATTGGGTTCAAGGTACTCCGTTCTCACGACCGCAGAGATTCCGCCAGGCTGATCAGGTTTTGCGGCCTCACGCGAATGACGCCGTGACGCGGGCTGTCGATGTCCGCGATGAGCATGAACGCGATGGAGACAATCAGCGGAAGAATCGGAAGCAATTTGGATCCCGCTTTGGCACTATGCGAACCATAGCCGACCAGCAAGTTACAGCCGATGGCGATTGCAGCCATCAAGCCCCATGCCGCCGTGGGGATTCGATTCCAGTACGCTGCCTGGGTATATCCCTGCGAATTCAAGACGTCATTCATGCCCGAAACGGCCAGGGCCATCACGGCTGTTCGGTCTGTCGCGGCCGGGGCACGAATCGCGGTCCACAAGTCGGTCTGCAATTGAGTGGTGTCGGCGTTGATCTGCCGAAGATCTTGTTCATTATTAGCCTCATAGAACAGAATGCGCTCGTTGAGGTACTTCGTTAGCAAATCGCGCACGCGGGCCACCTCGGCGTCAGGCAACAAGTCGGCCCGGACGTATTCCGTCCCGATCGCGTTGGCCTCGGCTTCCTCGTAGTTCTTGCGTTGGTCGTAGCGGGTTGTGGCCATCGAGAAGCTGAACCCGATAATCAGCCCGAGCAGGGTCAGCGTGGCAGCCAGGATAAAGCCGAAGTCTTCGCGAAGCTCCTCGTCCAGGGCACCCTGCCGTCTGCGAAACCACCACCCGACCCACGCCGAGAGCCACAGCCCGACGAACGAAAGCGCGAAAACAAGCAGTGGATGCTGAGTCGGGTAGTTCATTTGCTATTCCTCATTCGTCTTGCTTCGGCCCAGCGGATAGTGGGCAGTTCATCGCGACTAGGGTTTGACGATCTCGAACGGTATGGCCGGCAACGGGCCGATCAGGTAGCGTTCGTCACGGGTCTTTCCGTCTTTCTCGGTGACCGTGCTTTGCAGGAAGGCGTTGGCCATGAGGTTGCCTTTCAGCCTCGGCTTGGCCTTCTCAGCGTCGCCTCGCAATAAGACAGCGATCCCTTTTTCGGTCCACGATACCCGGTCGACAGTGACCCCCTCCGGCGGATCGCTCAAATCGACGTGGGCCAGACCGTTGCGACTCCAAGACATGCGGACCTGCACTTCCACGGTCCCGCCGACGGGGATTTTCACGGGCTGTTGGCTGAGAATTTCCATCGGATGTTGGAAAACGCGGCGCGAGCCGGACCTGTTGGCGGGTTTCTTCGCGGTGCCCCGGGCCGCCTCTTCGCGGAACCGGAAACGGTCTTCGGGCACGAGCGTGAAATCGCGAGCGGGAACCAAGTGCTTGTAGAAGAAGGCCTGCATCATTTCGTCGGCCGGAACGGCCTGATGGACGACCTCCTTCCCATCGATCATCGCCCGGCCCTCCAGGCACACGCGCATCGGCTCGCCCGTGAGCATCGGCGCGGTGGTCAGCGTCAGCCGCACCTGGTCCTGCCCTTCCGGTATCAGGGCGCCGTCCAGCGCCAGCCCGTCGGGGTCGTCCTTGAAACGCAGCGTGATTTCGCCGTTGAAGCCGTCCTTGCGCAGGGCGAAAACCGCCAGCGTATTGAGCCGCCAGGCGATCGTGTTGAGGCACGACGGCGTCACGCGCAGCTCGAAATCGGGCCGCGGCGCGCTGAGCCGCAGGCGATAGGCGTACTCCGACCCGCCGTGGTGCTGGGCGTCGCCCAGACGCACGTAATACGTCCCCTCGGCCGGCAGGGTGAAGTTGATCAGCGAATCGGCATGGTGCGTCCGCAGGCCGTCAGACTTGTCTTCGTGGTCGTCGTTGAAGGCCAGCCGCTTTCCCGAGGCGTCGAACAGTTCAAGAACGCTGTCTAACGGCGATTCGAGCCGGCGGGCGCAAACGTCGGCAATGACCTGCTGGCCGGCGCGGCCTTCGAAACGGAACACGTCCCAGTCGCCGGCCCGGTCGATCCGGCCGTTGACGATCACGGGCAGCGTGACCGCCTGCGCGGCTTGCGTCGAATCGTTGGGCTCCTGTTCGACGCATTCCGGCAGGGTGTCCACGACAAACGGCATGCTGTTCGAGATCATTTCCCCCTTGCGCACCGAAAGCGGACGCATCCCCGGCGTCATGTCCTTGGCTTCGATCGTCAGCGTGTCGGTCGGCAGGTTCCAGCCGGAGAGCTTGACGGTGGTTGCGGTTCCAGCCCGGCCTCCCAGCGGAAAAACGCTCGTGATGAAAGGAAGCTCGCCCAGGCTGATGCGATATACAAAATCGGGACGGCCGCGGTAGATCGCGTCCTTGATCTCGATCGTGTATTGTCCATCTTCGGGGACCTTGAAGAACAGCACGGGGTCGGGATGGAAGCGATAGTCGTCGTCGTAGGCCAACTCTTTTCCCTTGGCGTCGTACAACGCCAACGTGGCCTGAAACCAGCCCGGGACCGCGTCGGCCAGGTACGGGATGAGTTCCCTCGCACTGACGGCAATGACCAGTTGCTGGCCCTTGCGGGCCTCGAAACGGTAGCGGTCGGCAGCGCCGAAAGTGGACCGCTCGGGCGAAAGCCCAAGCATGTCAGGCTCGCGGAGCAGGATCTGCCCGTTCACGACGGCCGGCAGCGTAATGGGCGTCTCGGTCCTGGGCGGCTGGCGAATCAGGCCCTGGAGGAAGTCCCGCGGTTCGAAAGTGGGTTCCGCTTCCTTCGCGCGAAACTCGGGCAGTCGGCCGACGCAAAACGCCAATGGATTGGACACCCCGCGCGGCGTTTCCAACCGCAGTTCGCGCACTCCAGGCTCGGCATCGGCAGCCAAGGTGACCTCCATCGTGAAAGTGTCGGCCAGGGCGGGTTGAGTCTCTCTTCTCATAGACTCAGAGCGGGCCCGGGTGAGCTTTTTCTGGACCTCGAACATCTCCTTCAAGCTCTCGACATCCTTAGAGCCTTTTTTCCGTAGCTGCTCGAGTCTGTCCTGCAGCACCTGCGTTTCCTGTTGCGTCAAGGACCTGATGTCTTTTCTCAGGGTGGCCTGGATGCCGTCCCCGGAGAAGCGCGCCTGAAGGACGTCGATCTGATAGTCTCCTTTCCAAGAGCCCAGAAACTGCCCGCCGACCTTGACCAGGAACGTCGTACCCTGTCGGCCGCCGGCCGGAAAGACGTAACCGATTCGTGGATGGTCCTGAGCCACGGCCACGCACGCCGAAAACGATGCAAAGAAGATCAACAGCCGCAGCGTGGAATGCCAAGATAGAGTGCGCAAAGTGTCGTTCCTTCTCGAAAGTTGCAACTACGTTATATGATTTCGCAGGTGGTTCGCGGAATGAAGTTGCCGACCCCTGCCAGCTTGCCTGGCAGGTGAGAGAGTCTTGTGAGCGAAGAGGCGACGGTCCAAAAGCTTTCCCAGACCCCTGCCGGCTCGTCCGGCCGGTGAATGAGTCTTGTGAGCGATCGTCGCGCGCTAACAAAACTCCCTCACCTGCCAGACAAGCTGGCAGGGGTTGTGCATTGACTGCCGCGGGTCTTTCTCGCTAACAAAACTCGTTCACCAGCCCGACAAGCGGGCTGGGGTCTACTCCTCAACTTCGCTAAATATTCACATAATTTCCTTCAGCCTCCCCGCCATCGGAATACCGTCCGCGGCGGTCGGCGTCACGGTCAACGGCAAGCCCATCGGATTGGCCAGTTTCCCTTCGGGATCGATCCCCATCAGTTCATAGATGCTGCCGAGCAGATCGCACGGGTAGACGGGACGCTCCTTGACTTCTTCCCCTTTGGCGTCCGAGGCGCCGACGACCCGTCCTCCCTTGAATCCGCCCCCGGCGACGAGTGCCGAGAAGACTTTGCCGTAATGGTTGCGCCCCCCGTTCCAGGGCGGCCCCCAGTCGATCTTGGGCGTGCGCCCGAACTCGCCGCAACACCAGACGATCGTGCTCTCCAAGAGGCCGTGCTCCGCGAGATCGACCAGGAGCGTCGCCAGCCCCCGGTCCAGGTCCGGCAGTAATTGGCGCATGACCTTGAAGTTGTCGGTGTGCGAATCCCATCCGCCGAAGTTGATGGTGATGTAGGGCACGCCGCGCTGGACCAGACGCCGCGCCGCCAGGCAGCTCTGGCCGAAGCGGGTGCGCGAGACCCAGGTGCCCCAGTTCACGTCGTATCGCTTTCGCACTTCATCGGTCTCCTGGGAGAGGTCGAAGGCCTTGGCGCCGTCGCCCAGGATCATGTCGTAGGCCTGATCTTCCGATTGATAGAAGGCCGCCAGGGCGGGATTGCCTTTGAGGGCGCGGCCCAGGGTGTTGAGCTTGCGAAGCAGCCCGCGCCGCTTCTCCTGCTGCTGGTCGCTGAGGCCGGGGGAAACGACTCCTTCCACCATGAATTTCTGCTGCGCCGGGTCGCCACCCGTGGCGAACGGCATGTAGCGCGGTCCCAGAAAGCCGGCTTCGGAGAATCGCCCCTGCGACTCGGTAAGCACGACGTAGGGCGGAATCAGCCCCTTGTAGCCGGCCTCGTAGCCCTTGAAGAGCGAGACCACGGCCCCGGCGCAGGGGAAGACCAGCCGGTCGCCCGGCCGCCGGCCGGTCTGCGTCAGATAGGCCGCCGTCTCGTGGCCGTTGTCGCCGTGGGTCATGCTGCGGATGAGCGAGTATTTGTCGGCCTGCTTAGCCAGCAAAGGGAGCAATTCGCCGATGCGGATCCCCTCCACGTTGGTCGCAATCGGGTTGTTCAGCGGTCCGCAGTAGTCGTGGCCCGCGGCCGGCTTGGGATCGAACGAATCAAGGTGCGGCGGCCCGCCAGCCAGCCAGATCTGAATCACCGACTTGGCCTTGGCCTTCGGAGGCTGTGCGGCGGCCCGTGCGATGGTGGCCGGGCCGCCGGCCATGAGGATCCCGGCTACGCCGGCCAGTCCGCGGCACATTGCCTCGCGCCGTGAGATGTCTTCCCTACTCATACTCTCCGTCTCCTAAGATCTAAGCACTAAGTTCTAAGGTCTTAGAACTTAGATCTTAGTGCTTGGTGGTTAGTGCCGATAGCAGAACTCCGGACTATTGATCAACGCCCAAACGACGTCTCGCGGCCCCCCATCGGCCCAAGTCTCCCGGACATGCGTTTTCGCGATTTGCAACTCTTCGTCGGTCGGCATCCGCGAAAGAACCGCAAGGTAGATTTCCACAATGTTTTCCGGCTTCTTCGGGTCGGCCTGCAACAGGGCCCGCAGCTTCGGGCTCGTTTCAAGCTTCCGCCGCACATGGCTCGAATTCAACAAGTGCAGCCGCTGCGCCGCGGTGGGGCGATTGTTGCGGTCTGTTTCCATTCCGCTGTCGCGCGACGACCGCCCGAACTTCTCCAGGAACGGGGTAGTGATGCTGGCATCGGCCAGGGCCACGGCCCGCTGGTTTTCAGGCATATAGGTGTACGGCTCCGGGATGATGCTGGAATACTGCTCGGTCGTGCCGGTGATCTGGCAGAGGGCGTCGATTTGCACCTCGGCCTCCAAGCGGCGGAGCGGATACTGGGCAAAATTCGCCTCCCCCCGGGCATCGTCGCCGGGCACCATGTACTCGTGGTCGGCGACGCACGACAACTGATACGTGGTCGAGTTGAGGATCTGCCGGTAAAGATGTTTCATGTCGTATCGCGTCGCGATCAGGTCCTGCTGGAGGAAGGCCAACAACTCGGGATTGGCCGCCGGGTTGTCCGGCCGGATGTCGTCGACCGGATGGATAATTCCCCGGCCCAACAGCCAGAACCAGGCGCGGTTGACGGCGTTCCGGGTGAACCAAGGATTCTTGGGACTGATCAGCCAATCGGCGAACGCCATGCGAGGATCCTCGCCCGGCGTCAAGTGGACCGGGGCCGCGTCGGGAAAGACAGCGACACGAAGCGATTGCCCGCCCGCTTGGCTGCCGGCCTTCTCGAGATCGAACTGGACGATCTCTTCCTTCCATTCGACGGTGGGCTAATAGGCGATCTGTGAGAAGAAGGCGGCCATGCCCGCCCAGCGCTCTTTGGGCCAGCTTTCCGGCCGCACTCCCATGAAACTAAGCGCCACGGCCTGGGCGATGGCCTGCGGCTCGCGGCTCTGCAGGGCGCGGTAGAAGTTCACCTGCGGGTAGCGGAAATTGCTGCCGCTGGCCGTGAGCATCTCGCGGACGAACTGGTCGTACGGCATGTTGTCCCGGATGCTTGTGCGAATCCAGCGGTGATAAGCCTGCACCGCATTGGGCCACAGTTTGATAGGGAACTCCGACTTGACCCGCAGCAGGTCGCACCACCGCATGGCCCAGTAGTCGGCGAACTCGTCCCGCTCCAGGAGCCGATCGACGAGCTTGCGGCGTTTGTCGGGGTCGACGTCCTTCAGGAACTGCCGAGCCTCATCGGCCGTGGGGATAGTGCCGATCACGTCCAGGTAGGCCCGCCGCACGAAAACCCCGTCGGAACATACCTTGGCCGGCGTGATGCCCAATTGTCTCAACTTGCCGAGGACTAGTTCGTCGATTCGGCCTTGCGGCGCCGGATCGGAGCCGCTTTCAAAGGGGCTCAGCGGCCGATTGTCATGGGGTTTGGCGGCTTCGGCCCTCCCAGCCATGGCCCCCGCCAGGACAACGAAAATAACCAGGGATCGCTTCATGGTATTGTTCCAGCAGGTTGGCTCTTCCACTTCCCCGCGGCATCGACATACTTGGGCTGAACGACTTGCAGACCGTGTACGCGGCCAATGTCCGACACGGGCAGCAAGGGCGTGATCCGCTGCCGCAAGAAGAACTCGTCCGCCGACTCGAAGTCTTTCGGTATTCGGCCCTCAACTTGATACAATCGCGAGGTGAGTTGCGCGCCGGGCGTAAGCCACTGGTAGATCCGCCAATTATCCACGCCCGACCAGACCTGGTACTCCGGACCGCCCGGGCCGACGGCGTGAAAGGTCGTCTCGGAGTAGCCGCCCGAATAGGGGAAGATGGCGTCGCACTGGTGCTCGGTGAATGTCAGGATCTTGCGGCCCATCCGCTCCCGCAAGAATCGCATCAGTTTCACGTGCTCCAGGTCCGCGCCGAAGCTGTCGAGATAGAACAGCGTGCAGCCGCGGTCGATCATCCGCTGGAAACGCCGCCAGAGCATCTCGCGATGGCCCGCATCGTCGGCGTTGATCGAGATCACCTGGTCCTGCTTCCAATCCAGCCGCAAGGCCATGTCGCCCGGCCGCGTGGTCACGCCCAGCCGTAGCCCGGCCTCGTGGAAGCGCTTGGCCAGAAGCGGCCAGTTCCGCTCCACTTCCGGCGGGAGGATGTCGAAGTCGGGCCGGTACATCGCACCGCGGGGATCGTCGCCGCCCTGCCCCCAGAGGATCACGCCCTGCCCGCCGTTGGATTTCAGCGCCGGGATCAGCGTTTTACAGAAGGCATCCACACCCTCGGCAAGATCGATGCGGTGATGCCCGCCATGGAAGCCGTAGGGGTTCGTGGGCGAGACGGCCTGCTGGCTATGGTTCATGTAGTCCGAAGCGATCCAGCGATAATCGGCGTCGTATTGGACGGGGCCGAACGTGGCCTGAAAATGCTCGCGGTAGGGCGACAAGAGGTGTTTCCAATCGCGATCGGGGCTGACGCGCAGTTTCATGTCGATGGTCCGCGCGCCGCGGGCCGGCACCGGGGTGGCAGCAAAATAGATCAGCCGCCGCTGCGGCGATTTCTCCCGCTGGTCCGCTTCCCAACTGGCGTAATCCCAGAGGATAAGCGTCCGCGTCCAGCCGGTCTTCCAGGGCGAAACGCCTACGCCCGCCGTGCCGTCGATCGCGTAGCTGCCGCCAATCTTCGACCAGAAACTCGGATGGCACAGGCCCAGGCCGTGGGCCTGAAAATAGCTGATGTGCTGGACCGGCATCAGGCCTGTCGGCAGTTGGTCGAAAGCGAACGTCAGCCCGGAGAAACCAGCCACATTGAGTGGTTCGTCGGGGTGGTTGTTCTCGACGCGGGTGGAGATGATCACGTCCTCGCCGTCGAAGGTATAGTCGGTCGTCGTACAGACGTGGCCGCCGGCCTGAACAACCCGAGCTCGCCGAGGACCGAGCACCTCCAGCCGTTTTTGCCTGAGCGGCCCGGTCTTCACCGCGCCCGATCCGGCATCCTTGAACCAAGGCTCGGCGTTGAAAAGGGTCCATCCGCCCGAGGCCAAGGTGCGATTGCCGACGCGGATCGCCGCAAGCCCCTCGGCGGTCACTTCGAACTCCGCACCCTGGGCCGAACGGTGGATGAAACGTGCCGGGCGATCGGCGGACGCGTTCCCCTTGTCGGCCGCCTGGGACAGGGCGCTGCCGGCCGCCAAGATAAGGCTGACCGACAACATGGCCGCGCGCCCGGCGAGTGTTTTTCGGAGACTAGGGATGAGATCTTGGAGATTCATGTTGTAAGTTCTTCTTATGCGATTTGGACCTTTCACGACTTATTGCTCAAGGCCGGCGGAGCCGGCCCTCGACCCAGGCCTTGGTCTTCGACATCTCGGCAAGCTGGGGATTGATGTGCTCGATAATACAATTGAGCGGGCGATTCAACTTGCGGAGCTCGGAGATCAGCAGCGGGTAATTCATTTCGCCGCCGCCCGGGCCGGGAAGGTCCACGCTCCGGCCGCTCGGATTGAGCTTCATGTCCTTGAGATGCACCATCTGGATGCGGTCACCCAACATACGGAAACAGCGGAGCAACTCCTGCTCGCGGCGGGGATAGAGTTCGGGCGAAATGAAGTTGGGCGGATCCAACAGCAGGCCAATTCGCTCGACGGGGAAGGGAGCGAAAACGTCCTTGGCCATTTCCAGAGTGCCCACGACGTGGGGAAAGTACGGCTCCAAGGCCACACGCCCGCCGACGGGGTCGACGATCGGCAGGAGGATCTCGCGGATGGCGCGGTGCAGGCGCTTGACGGCGTCGGCCGTGTGGTTGCGCGGGTCATCGCCGGCGAACTGCTGCGAGTAGCTCCCGCTCCAGGTGACGAACTGCTTGCAGCCGAACAGCTCCGCATGCGCGGCGACGAGCTTCATGGTGGCCCGGTTGGAACGCATGAAACTCGTATCGTCGGGCCGGAAAAGGTTGAAGTAGGTGCCGAAGGCCACGGTCTGCAACTTGAGTTTGCTCAAAGCTTCGGAGAAGGTCTTGAGTTCATCTGCGGTCGGTTGGAAAAAGAAAGTCACTTGTACCCGCTGGAAACCGGCGGCGGCGACGGCCTTGGCTTTTTCCGACAGATCGGCCGCCGAATCACCCTGGAGCATCATGCCCAGGCGGATGTTGTCCTTGGCCGGTTCCTCGGCAAACAGGCTTGAAGCCCCGCCTGCCGCGGCAGTCGCTCCGATGGTCCCGAGAAAACGCCGTCGTGAAATTCTCCAGTTCATGGTTCGTTCCTTTCACTTCTATTCATACGTTGGATATTCCGGAAACCACATCGCCTCACGGACCATCTGCTCCGCAGGCGCTTCATCCTGGGACTGTCCGCCGCGCTGCCGCCGCACCTCGCCGATGACGGCGATCGCCACACGCTCGGCGACGCTACGGAGTTTATTCTGGTCGGGATAGATGGCCCCCGCGTCAAGCCTCTCCTGGTCCACACAGTCGGCGAGCCGGCGGGCGGCGGCCAGGAACAACGAATCGGTCACTTCGTGTACACCCGACAGCATGCAGGCCAAGCCCATGCCGGGGAAAACGAAGACGTTGTTTGCCTGGCCGATGACATGCGCCTTGCCTTCGTAACGAACGGGGTCGAAGGCCGTGCCTGTGGCGACAATCGCCCGCCCCTCGCTCCAGCGGATGGCTTCCGCCGGCGTGCATTCGACCTTCGACGTGGGATTGCTCAAGGGCAGGATGACCGGCCGCTGGACGTGCTGAGTCATCTTCCGCACGATCTGCTCCGTGAAGGTGCCCGGCTGCGCGGTGGTGCCGACCAACACGGTAGGCCCGACGTGACGGACTACGTCCAGCAGATCGTAAGATCCGTCCTTGCTGAAGCCGTATTGGGCCATCGCCGCAGCATCCAGGGCAAACGCCCGCTTGTGCGGATCGGTAATCTGGCTGCCCTGGTGCAACAGGCCGTGAGTATCCACGAAGACCTGGGCGGCGTGGATCTTGGTCTGGTCATCGCACTCCTCACGCATGGCCATGGCAACTAACCGCCCAATGCCGACACCCGCGGCCCCCGCGCCCGCATACACGATCCGCTGGTCGGAGAGCTTCTGCCCCGTGATCCGCAGCGCCGCCAGCACGCCGGCCAGGCCTACGGCCGCCGTGCCCTGGATGTCGTCGTTGAAGCTGGGGATCTGCCGATGGTAACGATCGAGGACCGCGAAGGCGATGTTCTTGTGAAAATCCTCCCACTGCACGAGGCACTGCGGGAAGACTTGCTTCACGGCAGCCACGAAGGCGTCGAGGATCTTCCAATACGGCTCGCCCTGGAGACGACGCTGGCGATAGCCCAGGTAGCAGGGATCGCTCAGCAACTCGGCGTTGTTCGTGCCCACGTCGAGACTCACCGGCAGGCAATGCCGGGGGTGGATGCCGGCGGCCGCGCAATAGAGCGCCAATTTGCCCACGGGAATGCCCATGCCGCCCGCGCCCTGGTCCCCCAGTCCCAGGATCCGCTCGTTGTCCGTGGCCACGATCAGGCGGACATCGGCCTGCGGGGCGTTGCGGAGCATGGTCGGAATGCGGGCCACGTCGTCCGGCGTGATCCAGATGCCGCGCGGCCGCCGAAAGATATGGCTGTAGAGCTGACAGGCCCGCCCCACAGTGGGCGTGTAGACAATGGGCAGCAATTCAACAAGATTCTCGACCAGCAGGCGGTAGAAGAGCGTCTCGTTGCGGTCCTGAAGCACGGAGAGACCGATGAACTTCTCCAGGTCGTCGCCCTTGGATCGCAAATGCTCCAACTCCAGGGCCACCTGCTGCTCGATCGTGAGCATGGCGGAAGGCATCAGGCCGTGCAGATTGTACCGCTCGCGTTCCTCGTGGGAGAAGGCCGCGCCCTTGTTGTATAGCGGGTCGCGGAGCAACTGCGTGCCGCCGTAAGGCGGTTTCACCGCAACGCCCGAGTTCTTGTCGCCGTTATCCATCGTGGATCCCTCCTGTACCTGCCTCCTAGTGGGCCGAGCAAGCCGAAACTTGGGTGGGCCTGCGCACAATCGACCCGGTGGAGGCCATGTGGTTCATCCTGCTTTCGTTCCATTCGCTGTCGGGCGGACTTGGTCGCGTAGCGACCGCTGATGGTAGCCGTGGGTTTCAACCCACGGTTCGCGATGCGCACACATTTTTCCTCCGTCGCGTAGCGACGGTTGGTATTCAATCGTCGCCGACCATGCTGCGCACGGTGCCCGGACGAACGGAAGGATATGTGGGACCGTGGTCCGTGGGTTAAAACCCCCACGGCTACCATCATAGCGTCGCTACGCGACGAGTGGCAGCTTCTACCTACGAAACAAACCAGACCGTTTCACCCGTATCAATTTCCCCTCACGAACCACTTTCGGGCAGGCCAGTCCCACCCTACGGTGTCGTCTTTCATCTCTACAGCCACTTCTTGCGCTGTTCCATGTGGACCAACGGCTCGGCGGCGGCAATGCCCTTGACCTGCAGGGCGTCGCTGTCCCACTCGATGGCCTCGCCCAGCCGCATGGCGACCATGCCGACCATGGCGATCTCGGCCACGCACGCGGCCGTATCGAAGCCTTGGAAGGTCTTGCCCTGGCCTTTGCAGGCGTCGAGCCATTCGCGCATGTGGTCCCTGGTTCTGGGCAGGGTCACGGGGACCGGCTTGCAGGCCTCATGGTCCAAGACGCCGCGGCACTTCTTGTCGCCCTTGAGCTTGACCACGCCGCCGGTACCCCAGGCATCGGAACGCAAGATGCCCTTCTCGCCGGCAAACAGCACGCCGTTGTCCGGCACCTTGCCGTAGGTCGAGAGCAACTCCTTGCCCAGTTCTTCCGGCGGGCCGGCCTTGCGCCCGTCGTGCCACCAGACACTCACCGGCTCGAAGCCTTCGCGGGCGGCGAAGTCCCAGCGGAAATCGGTAGCGGACGGATAGCTGTCCTTGAGCGGCTCGGGGATCTTGACCGACGCCCGCACGGGGGCGCTGAGATTCAACGCCCGCCAGGGCAGGTTCAGGCCGTGGGCGCCCATGTCCGCCAGGTGGCCATCGCCGAAGGGCAGCCAGCGGCCCCAGTGTAGACAGCCCACCGTGCCCGGTGCGGCAATGTAGTACTTTTTATACGGCAACAGCGGCGAGGGGCCGCACCAGAAGTCCCAGTTGAGACCCTCGGGGATGGGGTCGGCGTGGGTATCGATGGGCGCACTGGGTGCAAAGCTCCGTGTGATCCAGCAATGCACTTCGCGGATCTTGCCCAGCAGCCCGGCTTGAATCACCTCCATGCTGCGGCGGAAGGTGTCGGTCGAACCACCCTGCGAGCCTAGTTGCGTGGCCAGCTTGGTCTGGCGGCCCATGTCGCGGATCTCACGGGCCTCGGCGCAACTATGGGACATCGGCTTCTCGCAAAAGACGTGCTTGCCCGCCAGCATGGCCGCCTTGCTCAGCGGCACGTGCCAGCGCTGGCCGGCGGCGATGACCACCGCGTCCACGCCTTTCTCCACATCCAGCATCGTGCGGTAATCGTCGTAGACTTTGGCCTTCTCCAGCTTGGCGCCGAAGTTCTTCTTGATCTGTGCGATCTGCCGCTTGTCGACGTCGCAAATGGCCACAACCTGATCGCCCTCTTGCAGGGCCGAGCCGAGGATCTGGCCCATCCGCCCCCCGCAGCCCATCAGGGCCAGGTTCAACTTGCGGTTGGCGCCCCCTTCGGCCAAGGCTCGCGTGGGCGCAAGATAGGGTAGTGCGCAGGCGCCGACTCCGGCCGCGGCAAGGGTTTTCAGGACTGAACGCCGAGTAATCTGCGAGGGCTGTTGCATGATGGAAGGCTCCCAGGAAGGCATGGAAAGGCAGGATGACCGAACGGCGGGAGACGCACATCTCCCCAAACGCGCGATTCTAGTCGATAGCCGCGCGAAGGTCAAGCAATGGGCAGCTATGCGCTAGCGTTGCGACCCTGCAGCCCCCATGTCGTCTTCCCCCCTGGCCGGAACCCGCGTTATAATGATGGGAGGATTGTGTTCCGCCAAGTCTAGCAAAAGGGAGAGAGGAAATGACAACTATCGTTCGCTGGGGAACGGTCGCGAGCGCTCTTTTCGTCGCGGCGGCCGCCGTTGCCGCGGAGAGAACCGCCGCCGTGCCAAGAGACGCCGTCGAGGGCCTCTTGACGCGGCTGGACACCATCAGCCATGACGCCGACATGATGACCGCGAAAAAGGCGATTGTCGCCGCCGAGGCGGTGGAAAAATTCAATCAACAATACAAGGGCAAGCCGTTGACGATTCGGCTCAAGATCCAGGATGTCGTTCCCAATGCCCAGGGACATTGCCTCACCGCCAACCGCCCCGATTACGACGGCATCCCTTCCTTCACGGGCAAGTTCCAGGCGAGCCTGTCCAACACCGAGGTAATGTCGATCACCAAGGAGAGCGTATTGGCGGTCACGGGCATGGTCAGCGCGGCCCACCAATCGCTGGGGCGCAGCCGATCCGAGATCCTCAAGCAGGGCAGCAGCGTCGTTTTCCCCTTGCATTCCAATCCGCCTTCGCAGATCTGTTTGGACGCCATCTCCTACCAGCTTGAGGTAACGCCCAAGAGCAGGTCGAGCGCGTTGCCGGCGAATGCCTCGCGGACCGGCGAGTCCCCATCGCCGGTCTCCGAAAGGCCAAGCGGCGATGTGACCTTCGCCGAAAAGCTCAAGAACGAACATCTGCGCAGTGTTGACGACATCAAGGCGTTCTTCCTCAAGGGCATCCATACCTCGCATCAAGACAGCAGCAAGACGCCGGCCACCACTGCGACCGGTCACGTCGTCACGACCCCAAGCTCCAGAACGAACACTCGTCCTGCTCCGGCCTACGGCACGCCGGCGACGTCCAGCGATAGTACCACCAAGGTCAAGCACAACCACATCTATACGACCGTGGAGATCATCCAGAAGTTCGGCAGTCCCTCTGTCCGCACCAGCGCGACGACCTTGGAGCACTGGACTTTCAAGTGCAAGGACGGCGTAGTACACGTCCATTTCACGCAGGCCGGCTACATCAACAGTTCATCCCCAACCAAGTCGGATACGTTGAAGTTGGAGATCAAGTCGGTCGATTCAAGTTCCTCACCCTCGACGGGCAGCAGCCGGTTTTAATCATGGCCAAGAAAAAGAAAAAGGTGAAGAAGGTCGGCAGCGCCAAGCCGCAGCGGCCGGCAAAACCGCCCGGTTTCGTCCCCGCAGCGCCGGCTTCCTTGGAAGGACTGGTGCGAAAGTTGTCTTGTCACCGCGGAAAAACGCGCAGCCCTTTGGCCATCGCCCAGGAAATCGCCGATCTGGCCTGGGAAGACCCGCGGCCGCAGGAGCAGGCAGAGTTGGCGCGGAAGGCGTTGAGCGTATCGCCCGATTGCGCCGACGCCTATGTGATTCTGGCCAACCAGGCGGCGTCCCGCGAGCAGGCCCGGCAACTCCTGGAAGAGGGCGTGGCCGCCGGGCAGAGGGCCATCGGCGCGAAAACCTTTGAAAACGTGACCGGCCGTTTCTGGCTCGATCAGCGGACCCGTCCCTATATGCGAGCACGGCTGGGCTTGGCGCAATGCCTGTGGGAGTCGGGCCAGCGGGTCCAGGCCGTGGAACACTATGCGGAAATGCTGCGGCTAAACCCCGGCGACAATCAGGGTGTGCGCTACCTGCTCCTGGGCGGACTGTTGGACCTGGATCGCGACGACGACGCCCAGGGCCTCTTGCAGCGCTACGATCACGACGATTCGGCGGAATGGGCCTACACCACGGCCCTGTTGGCCTTCCGTCGCGAGGGCGACTCGGACCACGCGCGCCACTTGTTGCTCGCGGCGTCCCGCGCGAACGGCTACGTTCCCGAATATCTGGTCGGCAACAAGTCCATGCCGTCGGCGCCGCCGGGCTACGTCAGCCTCGGCGGCGAGGATGAAGCCGTCAGCTATTCCGCCCAGTTCCTCCGTGCCTGGCGGAGTTCGCCGGGGGCCATTCCCTGGCTGCGAAAGACGCTGCAGGTCCCCTTGCCTCAGCCGCCAAGACCGCGCAAGCCGGCCTGGCCGCTTTTCCGCCATGCGTTCCTGCGGATTCCGCAAGTCGAGGAGGAGGTTTGGCAATTGGATGTCTGCCGCATGCCGCTTTCGTACGTCGACGGCAAGCCGTTCCGCGCACCCTGGGCACTGGTGTTGTGGAACCGCACGGAGGACGCGATTCTTGGCTTTGAGGCCGGCGACGAGCAGCCCACGGTGGGCGAGGTGTGGAACTCGTTGGTCGAGGCCCTGTTGCGTCCGCGCTCCGGCGAGGCACACCGGCCGGCGGAGATCCAGGTACGGCGCAAGACCTATTTCAAGGCCTGGCAGGAAAAGCTCCGCCAGATCGGCATCTGCTGCCGCCAGTACGACGAGTTGGACGGATTGGACCACGTGGTGGAGAATCTCGTGCCCGCCTCGAGCAGCGTGCAGCGGTTCCTCGAAGGACCCGAAGAGCCGGTTATCGCCGATCTCGACGAACTGGCCTCTTTGCCGCAGAGCGTGGGCGAAGCGTGGCAGGCCGACGTCCGCCGCTTGCCCGGCTGGCTGGAACAGGGCGGCGAATTGCGGCGTCCCTGGGCATCGCTGGTGACCAGCCGCGACGAACATACCGTGCTGACCCAGAATCTCGCCATGGATCCGCCGCCCGCGGACTGGATCTGGAAGAACATTGTCGACGCCATCTGCCGTCCGTTGATGGGCGAACCGCATCGGCCGGGCGTGATCGAACTCGGCAACGAGGCATTTCATGGATTGCTGTACGATCGTCTGGATGCAATCGGTGTGCGCTGCGTCGTGGCGGACGACCTGGAGCAGATCGACGACATCTTCCGCCAGCTCGGGAAGTTCCTTTCCGGCGGCAAATCCGCGCCGCCGCTGGTCGACGTGCCGGGCGTGCAGTTGGACGACATCCGCAGTTTTTATGAAGCGGCGGCCGATTTCTATCGCGCCGCGCCCTGGCGGCTTGTGCCCGGCGACACGACGCTCAAGATCGAGTGTCAGAAGTTCCAGACGCACACCTGGTACGGAGTGGTCATGGGCCAAAGCGGCCTAGTGTTGGGCTTGGCGCTGTATGAAGACCTGGGCGTGCTGCGGCGGCTGTTTACGGGCGCCGGCAGCGACGACGAGATGTCGCGGCACGCGACCGGGCTCTCGGTCATGTATGGCGAGGCCTTCGAGATTCCCATTGCCGATCTCGACGCCTCCGAACGCTATGGCTGGCCGGTCGTCAGTTCGGAAGCCCACCCGAACCCCATTTACGTGAATCCCGGCCGTTCCATGCGGCCACCTTTGGCCTGGGAATTGGAACTGATCGAAGGCTGCCTGCGAGCAATTCCGCAATTCCTCGCGAGCGGCCAGTCCAGCGCAGCCGTCGAGGTTGCCGCCGCGCGGGGGAGCCTGCTCCTGCAGATCTCACGGATGGAGGAGTGAAATCGTGTACATCGACCACGTCAACCTGGTCGTTGCCGACATGCGGGCCATGATCGCTTTCTACTGCGACGTGCTGGGTATGCGATTGGCTCGTCAGGTCACGATCAGCGGGCCGTGGATCGACGAGGTGACGGGCCTGAAGGACGTGACCGCCGACGTGGCGTTCCTTGAAGCGTCCTGCGGGCCGGCCATCGAACTGCTCTATTACCATCGCCCGCAAGGATCGAAGGCCCCGGGGCAGGACGTTCCCAACACCTTCGGCCTGCGGCACCTGGCCTTTCGCGTCACCGACATCGAGAAGGTCGCGGCGGCCATCCGCGCGGCCGGCGTGCCACTGGCGAGCGAAATTCACAGCGTGCCGACCGCGCAGGTGCCGTTTGCGCAAAGGCAAAAACGCCTGGTCTATTTCCGCGATCCGGAAGGCAATCTGCTCGAACTCTGCGCCTACGAGTGATCGACGAATCGATAATGTATTGGCCATATCGTCGCATCCGTCGCGGTTGTTTCTATCCATACAACTCGGTTATCCCCGATAAGCGATCCTCCGAATCCATGCCAAGTCGTCCTTCTTACCCCTAGACCGCCGGGGAATGGTAAGCTAACGATGAAAGGGATGCGGAACATGATCGAGCTTGAAACGCCCCCCGGGAAAGCTTCCCAGCCAATCACCAGTGCCGAACGACCGCCTAGGCCCGCGGCCTTTCGTCGCCGTTCGGCAATCCGTGTCCTGGTAATCGGCGGTTTCATTGCGCTGACGGTCTGGGCGGTCCGCTATGCCGGAGAGGTGGGTGACGCGCTGCGAGCTGCCGCCGAAGGCGGTCAAGGCAAGCCCTGGGGCCGCGTGCTCGATCCCTGGTTCATTGCCAAAGCCTGTCCCCACGCGCTGTTGCTCCTGTTGACAGGCGTTGTGGGTTTTTTCCTGCTCCTGCGGTGGAAGCCCTTGCGGCCCCTGGAACGTTCAATTCTCCAGTCGCTGGGGATCTGTGCGGAGACTTGCGGGCATTCTTCCGCAGGGCGTGATTCCCTATCTGTCCAGACCGTTTTAGACGGCCCCGAAAGTCCATCCTGCCATTCCAACCGGCCCTCGCGGTCATGGACGTGGATCGTCTTGGGACTGGCAACCGTCGCGGCGGCCTTGGCCATCCTGGAATGGATCGAGCCTTGCTACTTTGTTCAAGACGACAATTTTTCCGGTGTGCTGCCCGTAGTCTTACGGGGTTGCGGGTTGATCTTCCAGGGCGAATTCCCCGACTTCGATCCGTGCCAACTGATGGGCATACCCTGTGGAAGCTCGGGCTTTCTGTGCTATCCTCCCACGGTTGTCTCTTACGCCATCGCCCGCTGGGGACTGGGCAACCAGAACTACACGCTGGAGGTCTTCGCGGCAATGCACCTTCTGGCAGGCTACGCGGCGTCGTACGCGGCCGCGCGGGTCGCCGGATTGCGGCCGGCCTTGGCCTACGTGCTGGGGATTTCCTTCGTGCTCTGCGGTTATGTCCTCCTCGTCGGGCGGTCCTGGTGTTTTATGGTGACGCTGGTGTTCTGGCTGCCGCTGTTGTTTTGTTGCCTGGAGAGCTGGCTGAGGGGACGGGCCAACCTGCGATGGCTATTGGCCAGCGGACTGGCAATCGGCGGGCTTTACTACATCGGTTTCCCGCAAATTTGGTTCTACGCAATGTTCTTCCTGGGCTTGGCCGCGCTGGTCGCGGTGTTCGGCGGACGCATCGCCGCGCGACAGTTGCTCTGGCCAATTGCCGCCGCTCTCCTTGGGTTGGCCTTGTTGTTGCCCGCATTGATGGTGCAGCTTGAACTCACCCGCGGCATGGCGGAAAAGCCGGCCAACTTTGGCCAGGGAATTGAGCCCGGCCTCCTGGCCACGCTCGCGCCGTTTCCATTCAGCCACGCGGACGGTTTCATGGGACTGCCCGCCAACCGCGATCGGATGCTGGAGACCCAGTGGTACTACGCGGGCACGTTTCTGATGGCCTGCGCGTTTCTCTGCCTGGGGGCGGTGCTGGCCTACCGTTGCCGCCGCGCCTGGTGGGGACAACACCCATGGACGGCCGCCGCGATCGTTTCGCTCTGGCTCGGTCTGGGGGCCGAGGGCCTGCTCTGGACGGCCGTGGGACGACTACCTGTGGTGCGGGCAGTCAATCATCATCCCCATCGGCTCATGCCTTTCATCATTTTTTTCTGCTTGATCGTGGGCGGGGGCTTCCTGGAGAGGCTATTGCGCCGCGGCAAGTCGCGAAAATGGGAGTATTGGATCGCCGCCGCGACGGCCATACTGATGCTCTACCACGTTTTCCTTTCACGAAACGCCCTGTGGTGTTACGGCGACCGTCCTTATCCTGAGCTTCCGCGAGAAATTGCCGATCGCGTCTTGCCCAGCCGCAATCCGTCGGCTGGTCGCGTAACGTGGCGAGGACCGTTCCGCAGCGGCTTGCCGGGTTTCGCCTATCTTTTGCCGCTGAGTTTGCCGTCGGCCTATGGGGCATACGGATTGGGCGGCTACGATCCGGTTACCGAGGCCCGCCCGGAAACGCTGGCGTTCCAGGATAAGTTCGACGCATCGCCGGCGGAGGCCGGTCGAGCTTATGGAGTTCGTTGGGTGCTGGTCGCCAATGCCGACTACTATCGCAAGGAGCGAGAGTACTGGTCGGCGGCAATTGCCAGCGACTGGTGCTTCGACTTCTCGGACACGGATTGGCCCCGCTATCAAAAGAAGTTCCTCCCCGCCGCAAGATTGCGCGTCTGTCGCGAGGAAGTCAGCCTCTACGAACTGCCCGACGCCAGCCCCCTGGCCTTCGATCGAGCCCGTCCGCGCACGCCGCTGCCGATCGAGTTTCACGGCTGGGGCGCCGAGGTGGCGTCGCCCGGCCAGGGCCCACGGAGCGTCGTGGTAAATTTCGCCATGCGGCCGTGGCTGCGGGCGGCGTGCGCTAGGCAACCGCTGGTACTGTCAGCCGATGAGTGGGGACGGATGGAGGTCCGCGTGCCCGACGGCGTAACGCGTTTTCAGGTCTTCCAGGACTTGCCTTGGGGGCGGGGGATCTTGGCCGGGATGGGCCTCGCGGCGGCCACGCTTGTCGGCATGGCTATCGTGCGAAAACGCATTTGATTTGATCTCTTCGCCAGGCATAGTTTTGTTCCGTCTCACATCGGGGTAGAATAGAGCGCGTTTTCGAGATTTGTGCAGCCCCGGATAAGGAGTCTGACCATGCCATGCCGGCATTTGCGGGAACTTTACGCGATTTGCAACACCCACAATCTGAAGCTTAGCAGTTCGGACCTGATTCGCATTGTCTGTCCGTCCTGCGGAGTGACTGAAGTCTGCCCCTCCTTGTTGTGCGAAGAGTACGATCTGCAACACCCGGAGGAGCCTTCAGACAGCCCGAAAGATCATCCCACTTTTCCCAATCCGCCTTCCAGCGCGGGGAAAAACCCGCCGAACTAGCGCAGAAAAAATCGCAACCTAGCGCTTGACAAACAAATCATTGTGTGGATAATTAACTATTTACCGTTCGCGGCACCCCCCACCATACAAGGGTTCAATCCACACCCAGACCATTACGGTGCCGTGCAATTCCAGGTCCGGCCGCCAATTCAGGCATGAATGGCACGTGCCATTCCTGGCTAGTGAACAGAGACGATTAGTTAATTGGGAGTTTTTATCAATGCGTAACGTATTCGAAGCGATTTTGGAGTGTGGACACGACGAAGATTTCAACCCCTCTGAGAGCCCGGAGTTCGGCCGAACCGACGCGCCGGCCGGCTCCCGGGCGAAGATCGATATTTTGGCCGAGCGCGTCATGCGCGGTCTGCCCTTGTGGCATCCCGAGGATCGTACGGATTACAGCGGTTTGACCGGGAACGTCCGCCCGCGGGTCTAGTCGAGCGCACATCGAGCCGCGGGGATGTGGGGGAAACATAAGGGTTCCTTAGCGGCGAAGAGCCAAGCCAATTAGGAAATTACTTTACGCTCGACGGCCCGGATGCCTTCGAGCGGTTTTTTTGCGCTCCACGTTGCGTCTTGCCTTTCGTCAGAAAGAGTTTCCAGATTTGGCCCTTGTCTGGCGATGGAAAGTGCGCCCTCCCTGGTTTGCTTGCTGTAAACTGGTTGGCCCGTTGCTTATCGCTTGGGGCCTTTTGTTCTGGCTCTTCGTGTTTAGCATGGCTTTCGGCGGGCGTTAGGCGTTTTCTGTGTATACCGAGAAAAGGAAGCGATGCCCGAACAGCAATTCCATTATTACTTGAATCAGTTTCAGATGCGGCCCAGGGCACGCCGTTGGTGGCCCAAGGCCCTGGCCTTCTGCGCCGTCCTCGGCGGCATTTACGGCGCATCGCTGGGATCCGCCATAGGCGCGGTGCCGCGGGCCGCAGACGTGATCGAGATCGCTGCCGCCATCATGGCCCTGATCTGCGGCGTTCCTGGGGCACGGCTTGGCTCCCTTGTTGGTATTGTCACGCAAAACCGCTTTGGCAGGTTGTTCCTGGGGATGCTTGCGGCCATTGGCGGGGCAATCCTGGGCGGTTTTTTGGCAACAATGATCTTGCTGGCGCTGGGGGCGATCCTGGGGGCCATGGGCGGTTCGGTTTTGGCACGTGTACTCCTGGCCCTACGACACGGCACTCTACGGAGTTTCCTTATCGGAATCGCGGGGGCCGTGCTGGGAATGTTCCTTGGAGCCGTCCTTTGGGCCGTCAATCTCAATCGGTCGGCGGCCCTTGCGGGCGCAAGCTGGGGTTTGGGAATCGGGGTCGTCATCGGCCCGCTGCTTCTCTTAGTGGTTGTTAGGGCGTTGAATGGGCTGGCGCGAACCCATGTCAGCGGTAGAAGGAATGTCAATGTTGTCGATGCGACTTTCCAGAGCAAGGAAGAACAAGACCGCATGGAATGAGGCCAACGCGATTGGAGCAGTGAAGATGACTTACGGAATTTGCGAAGCGAGTACGAAAATGAAGCCTGCCTCGCCCTTACTAAGAAGGTCGCTGAGTTGCCCCGGAAGGAGCCCGGCGGGGTGCTCGTCCTTGAGATGGTCGTCGTGGCGGACTCTAACCCGGCGGGGCGGTACGAGCGTCTCGCGCTGGGCTGTGCGAACGACGACCACTGGGCTTCTCTTGAGAGACTCAGCAAGCAGCGTTTGACGCAGGTTAGCACTCCGGCCTGGAAATCCCTCGACAAGTATCTTGCAGACGCCGCGAGCGCCGGGACCGTTGGCAAGTTCGGCCACATGGTCTCGGCCTTTAGCGTGATCGTGGTGTCCTACTACGATGGTCGCCGCTGGTCGTTCTCCGAGTATCGAGAGGCTGCGGAAGGCCCTTCCAGGATGCAGTTTCGGCGGATATTATGATCCGGAGGGCGACGTGTGGAGTAGCCAAACAGGCAACTACCCGCCAAGATTTCAAACCCGTCGCAGGTTCCTCTTGCCGAGAAAGGACGGCAGTTTATGAAACGCGTAATGTGGCTGGCTTTTATGGTGTTGCTGGCAGCATCCCCGCTGCCGGCGCAGGAACCCAAGTTGCGGGCCACGCTGAACGGTCGCGGTGGCCCGCTGCGGTGCGTGGCGTTCAGCCCAAATGGCAAGAGCGTTGTGGGGAACTGAGACAGCACGATCATGCTGTCGGATGTGGCGGCAGTCAAGAAAGAGAAGTGGGGGGGCAGCACGACGATTACTCTGCAATCGTTTCAGGAGATCAATATGGCTGATTCCCTCATCGAAGCAGAAACAATTCTGGCCGGCAGGGCACGGGCGGAAATTGCCCGCATGTCGAAGCCCAAACGCCGTTGGTATCAGTACACCTTGCGGACGCTGCTGGCACTGATGACGCTTGCCGCCATGGTGTTGGCGGCTTGGAAGACGTACATCGCGCCTTTTCAGAAGCAGGCCCAGGCGATGGAACGGCTGCTTGTCATTCCGGGCATGCCGGGTTCCGCGCCCGAGGTGCGTGCCGAGCCGGCCCTGCCCGGTTGGCTGCGATGGATGCCGGGGAGCGGAAGTCTGGTCCGCGTCACTTTCGTGAAGCTGGAGCATACGGGCGTCACCGATGACGATCTGAGCTGCCTTGCCGATTTGCCGCACGTGGAGCGGCTGTACCTGGCCGCGACGGGGATTTCCGACAAAGGATTGCAACACGTGCGCGGCCTCTCCAGGTTGCGGCGACTCTCGCTCTGGAACACGGCAGTCACCGACGGCGGCATCGAGCACCTGCGCGGCCTGCGGAACCTCGAAACGCTCGACATTCAGGGCACGGCGGTCACTGAGGCCGCCCTGGACTCTCTGAAGCACCTGCCGAACCTGCACGAGTTTCCCAATGACATCGTACTGAGCGACCTGGGGCTTGCGCGTCTGCGCGCGTTCCGAAATGCCAGGGATCTCGAACTCCCATCGGTAGATGCGCGGCACATTACCGACCGGGGAATGGCCGATCTGGGCCACCTCGGCGGAGTGAAATCCATCATGATCGTCGAGTCAAAGGTGTCCGCGGCCGGGCTGGAGCATCTGCGGCGGTTGGACAAGTTGGATGGCCTCTCTATCATGTACACCGCTTGCACCCCGCAGGGTCTGCTCGTTCTTTCGACGCTGCCGCAAGTCAGTCAGATCCATCTTGATTCCGTGGCTGGCATTCATTTTGGCGACCTTGCCCGTGCGTGGGGCGAAAAGATGGAACGCTTGGGTCTTTCGCCGGCGCCGATCTATGCAGGAAATTGTAACTTTTCTTGCAATGGAAAAGGGAGGTCGCTGGAGGTGTCGCTGCCCATTGCCGACGCGGAACTCGTCGACCTGAAGTATTTTCCCAACGTGAAGTCGCTTACGATCGGGCACTTCAACAGCACGGGGCTAGCACACGTGAAGAACCTCCGGCAACTGGAGGAATTTGCCCTGGTAACCGCCCTGGACGACTCGTCGCTGCCCCCGCTTGCGCATCTCCCGCGGCTGCGGTCCTTGTCCATCGAGCACGACCCGAAATTCCCCTGCTGCCTGTCGGACGCCGGCCTTCGACCGCTCCAGACCATGCCGCAGATCCAGGTACTGCGGTTCAGCTACGTTCCGCTCAAGGACGAGCAATTGTCGTTTCTGGCCGGGATGACGAAGTTGAATGCCTTGAGGGTGTCGGACGCATATACCGTGACCGGCTGTTTCTTTGTTTATCTGCAAAACTTGCCGGCCTTGGAGGACATTAGCCTAGTTGACTGTCCGAGCGTGGTGGACGGCAGCCTGGCTCACCTCGAGCGCATCAAGACCCTCAAGGACATTTGTCTCCAATATACGGCCGTGACCGATCGCGGTTTGTCCCATCTGTACGGCCTGCCCGTGCTGGCCCACGTGACGTTTTTGCGGTCGAACGTGACGGACGCAGGACGGGCGAGACTGCACAGCACATTGCCCAACGCGCGGAACGTCTGGTAAAGTAAAGAATTCGCTTGGAGACATCGACCAGACGCGGACGGCAGGAGCGGGAACGATGCAAAACTCATGCAGTGTTTTCGGGACAGGGCGGTTGGGCCGCCTTCTTTCTATCCTGGTTCTCCCATCCCATTCGTTCGCAGCGAACGCGGCACGGCGGGCAGCTTGAGCACCGGGACTGTTCGGCTTCGACTTGGTGACCATGAAAAGGCGGCTGTCACGCGCCTCTGGAGTCTACCAGCGCAAACGCCTTCTTCATCGACGCCGCCACCAACTCCAATGCCCGATCGCGAGGCATGGCGCCCAGGTCCGGTCGGAACGGCTCAGCCACGACTGGACCATCGTAGCCAATCCGCGCCAGCGATTGCAGGAAACCCGCGAGATCGATTACCCCGGTAGCCGCGGGGAGGTCTCGCCGATTATCGATCTGCTGGTCCACGGGGATGCCTTTCGGGGCGTCGTTGAGATGGCACCAAATTACATCCGCGGCGCGGAGTGAAAGGATGTCGGCCCGCGTCTCGTGGGCAGTGTACCAATGCCAGCTATCGAGTATGAATCCGACATTATCGCATGCGATCTCGGCGATCAGTTCCTTCATTTCGGCCATCGTGTGAATGAACGGGAAGCGCCCCCCGGACCAAGAGGTCTTGGGGCCAACGTATTCTAGGGCCAGCCGCAGGCCGTAATCACCCAGGATCTTGGCCACTTCGCGGAGCCGGCGCGCATGTTGGCGGAAGTTCGCCAAGTACGTCAGCGTGTTGTGGCTAGGGTTAAGCCAGGTGCCGACTCGGGTCACACCCGCACGTTTCAGCGCTCTGGCAAAGTCCGGCAGGCGAAGAATCGAGTCCTGGAACACCTTATCTCCGCTGCGGAATTCGACCGGCAAGCTCTCCGCCGACCAGACAAGCTTCTTGGCCTTTATCTCGGCCAAGAGTTGCGCTAGCGAGTCGTCGGACAGACCGGCCAGAAAGCTGGCCGACGGTTCCACCGCCTCAAAACCGTAGCGGTGTGCCAATTCGATGGCCTCGCGTGGCGTGGCCCGCACACCGGCCATGCCGCAGGACAGGGCCATCGTAAACTTGCGGTTTGGCCAGGTCTCGGCGGCCAAAAGGGCGGATGCGTGCGTGACGGCGGATGCGCCAAGACCGGCGGCAGTCACTTTGAAGAACGATCGGCGGCTGAAAATAGTGGTCATAAGGCTGCTCTCTTTTGAGGAAAGGGAAACGTTGGCAAACAGGTGAGGCCGAACCCTCAAGTGATCGAGCTGATCGAAGCCCAGTTGTCGCGCCCGCCGAAACCGTGAAAGCTCGCTGGCGCCGGCTGGAAAGCCCGCGTGTTCATTCCGGGATCAATATCGCGCAGCTTGCCAAGAGCGCGTAAAGGCATCCAAGACAGGTTCTTATTATAGCCTTTCACTCATTCCTCCTTGCCGCCGTTGACCACGAACTGCTGCGTCACTGGCCCCACAGTCTCGTAGGTTATCTTCTGCTCGTATTCGTTGCCCCAGACGATCGCGTCTTTGTCGTGTACCAGCCGATGCTCTTTCGTAAGGGTCACGCTCACGACCACCGGCCCGCCCGTGCCGTCCGGCGTACCGGTGATCAGCCCGGTCTGGGCGTCGATGCTCATCCAACTCGGTTTTTGCGTGAGCGAAAACTTCAGCGGCTCAATCTTCCAAAATTTGGCGCCGGGCTTGGGCCTGGCGGCGTCCCTGCGCGTGAGGTCGCCGAGGGAACGGATGGCCTTGACTTGATATCGGTACGGCCGGCCCGCGGGCGCGCTGGTGACGGGTGTGCTGTAGATGAACGGCCGTGGGGCTTCGACATAATCCGAGTCCCCGCTTCGCTTGCCTTTGCCGTCCACCGCCACGACGCGGTAATATACCTTGTTGGCGTTGGGAAGCGGGTTGCCCGCGCCCACAACATCGAGCGATGTGCCTGCGACCTCTGCCACGAAGTTCGCAGGAAACGGGTTGGTAAGCCCTTTCGTATCGCCCAGTTTGACTTCATAGGGGGCGTCATTGACCGTAAAGCCCTTCTCGTCGCTGCCGTAGATCCTGTACTTGGCGGCCGTCCTTCCCACCGGGTTGGCGCTCCATGTCAAGGTGCCTGTCCCGCCGCCCGCCTCGTGGTGGATCGCCAGGTTGACGGGATATTCTGGCCCCTCGGCCGTGAAACTCCAAGTGCTGCTCCACGGCCCCCAGACACCGTGCGAATCCTTGGCTTTCACGTGCCAGTAATAAGACTTGCCGTGCGTCAAGAGACCGGGACGCGGCAGCGTGTAGCGGGCGCTGCCCTTGTCGGACGTGCGGGAAACGTATTTGTCGAAATTGGGCGACAGGGGCCAGCGCATCTCGGCATGGTCCGAAAGCTGGAAATGATAATCCGAGATGGCCGCGCCGTCGGGATGCGCGGCGGCCTCCCACTGGAACACAACGTCCGTGCCGTCGCTCGTGCCGCCGTCGGCCGGATAGACGGGCGATGCAGGCGCTTTGGGCGGGAGCGAACTCGACCTTTCGACCCAGTTGTGCGTGATTCTCAGATGCCTGGCTGTGTTTGCGCCGCTTCGGTCGTCGGTGTGCTCCAGGTACGTGAAACGGTTGTCTCCCACGCTCATTGACGGCAAGGCCAGCGGCGCTAACTCGATGTCGTTCTTGATCTTGAAACCGCGCAACGAGGCCTTACCCGTCAAGATGCACTTGATCCAGTACTCGGTCCCGCCGTCGGTGCGGCCCTTGAACTTGCCGTCGAAGTCCGCCAAAGTCGCCAGCGGCGTGAAAGCGGGCTTCCAATCCTTGGGACTCGTGAAACCAATCTCGAAGGCACATCCGTCGCCGGCGGCAGCCAGCGTGCCGCCGATGAATTGATAAGGCACTTTCATCGCCCAGACGATCGTGCCCGTACCGCCGTCCGCGGCCGTGAGGACACCCTCTTTGTTGCTGATGTTTGTCACGGTCGCCCCGGCCCGCCACTGCGAATCGTTCTTGAAGTCCGGCGCGTATTCCCAGACGCCGTTATAGATCGTGTCCGGAACCATGGGCGGATATCCGCGCATATCGCCGTGATATTTCACGGGAGTCTCGTGGCCCCAGCGCCACTCGATGGCTTCGTGCGGGCGCAGGACCATGCCCATGGTCCACCAGTTCCAACCTTTGAGCCGCTGGGTCGTCTGGCCCTCGAACGTGTAATATTGGGCGTAGTCCTCATTATTCTTGACGGAATTCATGGGACTCATGATGCCATACTGGTGTACGCGTTTGATCAGGTCGTGGTCGCGTATCAGGTCCGTTTCGCAGGCCAGGGTGTGGTTGTCGCGGAGGAGCATGATGGTGGCCATGTCGCCGTCCAGCGTGTGGTACTTGCCATCGAAAAAGGCCTGCGGGACGCAATGCCCGGGGCAATGGCTGAAGATGCAATCGCGCAGGCCGGCCTTGTCGAGCAGGTCCGCGATGCAGAGCGTGCTGTTGCCGCAGGTGTTGAAGCCGAAGGCGTTGATCGCTTGCGAGACGTCGCCCTGCGATCCGTTGTCGCCATTGCCCTTGTGGAAGCGGTGGGTGATGTAGAAGTAGAATATCGCCAGGGCCTTTTCCCGGTCGGTGGAAAGTCCCTTGATAACGGAGTTTGCGATCGTCTGTTGGGAGAAGAAATCAATGGGGCCTATCGTCAGCCAGGGGTTGATCACGTTGACCGCGCCGACATTCTCCATGCGCACCGATCGGTTCGACTCCCAGGTCTGCTGGTACGGCTCCCAGACGCCGGGCAGGGTGGTACACATCTTGCCGTCGAGCGTGCCGCCCTGCGTGACGTTGTAGGTGAAAGTCGCGGTGGTGACGTCCTGAACGTGGCTTTTAGCGACATCCGTGGGGTCGGTGTTCGACGCCCAAGGCTCGAATCCGGCCTGCGACCAGCCGGTGAGGCAGGCAGCGGAACAAAGCACTGTAAGCGCTACCAATCGAAACGCTTTCAGCATGAGGGGACTCCTTTAGTGAATCAGTTGGCCGGGTCAGTCTCTTGGTCATGCACGTCGTCGAAGGAGATGCGCTCTGACCAGCCGCTGGCCTGGAATGCCTTCAAGATGGCGTGTTCTTTCAACTGCCCCACGGAAAGGCGGAGGACGCACTCGTCGCCCACCCACAATTCGCGACGAACCGGGTCGTAGCGGGGCGTTTCCGGCCGAGACTCGCACTGTCCTTCCGTCAACAAGCGGCAGGGCGCATCGATGTCGCCGCGCAAGATCTGCGGCAACCAGGGCTTCAATTCAATCTCCAGGGCTATTTTGCCGCGATGGGCAGCGAATTCGCCCGCCGCGACCAGCAACTCCCGCGCACGGCGCAGGCAAGATTCTTTTTTTCGCCACGGACAGTTCGGGATACTGTTGGGTGTCATGGGATACCTCATTGAACATGAAAATGACAGTTTACCAGAAATTGTCCAGTTTACCAACGTGGCCACAACGCAAGCCACTGCGGTTCTCACGACGACTTGCCAAACTCCATCGCGCCCGCTGCCGCCGCACGATAGTTCGCGTCCAGCGATTCGCCCATTAGGCGCAGCGTTTTCCGACGCCGCACGACCTCCGTGATGTACTCTTCGAACAGTTCCTTACCCTTCGCCGTGGCGCAACAGGAAACGGTTGCTGATCACCTTGAACGACAGCAGGCAAGATACCTAAGCTACGGCCCGGTTCACGGCATAACCTGCAAAGACGCCTTAGGCCGCAGATAGGTTCGAGGCCGAATCGGCGGGAAAGCACCTTGCGGCTGGCGGGCGGTGTTGCGATAATTGCGCTATGCAGACGATTGGCGAGAAATTGACGATTGCCCTCCAGCACCATCAAGCTGGCCGGCTGCAAGCTGCCGAAGAACTCTATCGGGAGGTCCTCGCGGCGCAACCCGATCAGCCGGACGCGCTCCATCTGCTCGGCCTGATCGCGCACCAAGTGGGCCAGCATAAGGCCGCCGTCGACTACATCCAACGGGCGATCAGACTCAACGGGGATGCGGCCCCCTTTCACAGCGACTTGGGACTGGCGTACTGGGCCTGGGGCAAGTTTCCGAAGGCCGTCGAGTGCTTCCGCCGGGCACTGGAACTGCAGCCGGACCATGCCGAAGCGCACAGCGGCCTGGGCAATGTGTTCTACCGGCAGGGAAAGCTCGACGACGCCATCGCCGCTTACCGCCGGGCGCTGCAATTGAAGCCGGACTATGCCGAGGCGGCCAAAAACCTGGGTGTTACCCTCCAGAACCAGGGGAAGCACGACGAAGCGATTGCCTGCTTCCGCCGCGTGTTGACAGCGGCTCCCCGCAATGCTGAAGCGCACTTCAACCTGGGCAATTCGCTGAGGGATCAAGGAAAACCGGACGAAGCCATTGCTTGCTTCCGCCGGGCCGTGGAACTGCGGCCGGACTATGCCGAGGCGCACCACAACCTGGCGTCTGTCATCCAGCAAGAAGGCAAGCTGGACGAAGCGATCGCCTGCTTCCGCCGCGCACTGAAGGTGAATCCGCGCCTTGCCAGGACGCATAACAGACTGGGCAATGCCTTGAAGCTGCAAGGGAAAGCGAACGAGGCGATCGCCGCTTACCGCCGGGCACTGGAACTGGAGCCGGACTATGCCGAGGCCCTCGGCAACCTGGGCGTCACACTGCAGGCCCAGGGCAAGCTCGACGAGGCGATCGCCAGTTACCGCCGGGTATTGGCATTGATGCCGGGGTCGGCCGAGGCTCACAACAACTTGGGCACGGCCTTCAGGCAGCAGGGGAAGCTCGACGACGCGATCGCCTGCTACCGCCGGGCACTTGAATTAAAGCCGGACCATGCTGACGTGCATTACAATCTCGGCCTAGCCCTCAAGGACCAGGGCCGGCTCGACGAGGCGATCGCCTGTTACCGCCGGACCATGGACCTCAAACCGGACCATGCCGAGGCCCACCACAACCTGGGCCTCGCCTTGAGGGAGCAGGGCCGGCTCGACGAAGCGATCGCCGCGTACCGCCGTGCAGTGGAACTTCAGCCGGACCATGCCGTGGCCCACAACAACCTGGGCGTCACACTGCGGGACCAGGGGAATCTTGACGAGGCGATTGCGTGCTGTCGCCGGGTGGTGGAACTTAAGCCGGACCATCCCGTGATGCTTTATGCCCTGGGGCTTGCCTTGCAGATGCGGGGAAGAAGGGACGAGGCGCTCACCTGCTTCCGCCGCGCAGTGGATCTGAAGCCGGACTACCTCGAGGCCCGTTACGCCCTGGACTGTGCGTTGCAGGGTTGGTAGCGCGGATTATTCTTCCGCCGCGTCCGCCTTCCGCATGTAGGGCGCCAACCGCGGGTCGTTCTGCCGCAGGAGATCGGCCAAGAGCCGTTCCTGTCCGAGCGTGCGGATCCACTCCCAAAGATAGGTGGCGAAAACCTGCCCGTCCTTGAGGAGCTTCGAGGAAAGGGTGTGGTGGCGGTCGCCGAGGCGGACCTTTCCATGGGGCGCGCCGTCCGCCTTGGGCTCGATCACGATTCCCAAGGCATTGAGGATTTCCTCCGCCTCTTTCAGCGGCCAGCGGGCCTTCTGGTTGAGGAAGCGGCGGACCCTTCGCTGCCACAACCGCTGGTCGTCTGCTTCTGCTTCGTCCGGCCCTTCGACTGGCGTAAGCGGCTGCAGCACGCAGAGCGAATAATCGTCCGGCGCGATGCCCTTCGCGCGCCAGAAGGCATCCACGGCACGCAGCAGGACTTCCCGCGCCGGGGACTGTGCTTGGGCTTTCTGGATTGCATTCGCCAAGGTGAAGTTTTCTGCGAAATCGTCGCTCATCGCCATGGCGGCCGTCGGCAGGGCCAGCAGCGTGACGCCGCCGGTGCCTTGGCGAAGCTGGATCCGTGCCCACTGTGCGGCCTGGTTCTCAAGGTAGGGAAGACATTGCCGGAACCCCATGCTCCCGGCTAACTGCCGCCCGTGGGCGAGATGGCGGTTGGCTGCCGCGGCGAGGAAATCCGCCGTGCGGGCCATGCGGCTTTCCTCGCCGAAGAGCACGGCGACGGGAACCGCAATGTCCGGGGAAAAAGCGACCCCGCCTTTTCGCCAGAAACGGCAGACCTGCGCTGCCACCGGCAAGCCCACCGCCTTCGGTGGTACCCGGCCCGGCCCCTCCACCCGCAAGCGGGTACCCGGCGCCTCCTCTCCTGGAAAGTACCGGCACTGCAAGGGAGGGAAGACGCCCGGCTCGTACTCCACGAATTCCGTATGGTCCAGTGCTCCTGCCGGAGCGTCGGCGCAGTGCGCCTCTGCGCTGAGGAAACGCTGATAGATTTTCCCGCCGGCGACGGGAGATTCCTCCTCGTCCCGCCTCGCGTCGCCACCCGCAAGCCGACCCGCTACACCGACCCGCTGCGTGAGTACCCCGCCCCGCCCGGCGAGCACGAAGAGAGGCGCCACGGCGGCCAGCGCGGCCTCGCAGCACTTCACCACGTCCAGGGCGATGGCAGACGACTCTCCCTTCCCCCCGGCCGCAGCCACCGTAGACTGCTGGCGCTCGAGCGACGCTTCGATCGCGAAAACGATCGCCGCGCGGCGCGTTGCCAGGCCCTTCCCCTCGGCGCGGCGGGGATCGCCGCCCTCTTCGTCGCCGGCGTCGTGGAAGAACTCGGCAAAGCCGTGCCGGAGGAAAAGGACGAACAGTCCCGAGACGAGCGAGTTCTCCACCAACGTCAACGTTCGGCGGCCAAGGGAATTCTCCTCCTGCGGCAATTCCCGTTCCAACCAACTTCGCAACAACGCGGCCTCCTCCGCCAGCCGCGGCACGCACTTGGCGACTTCCGCGGCGGCGTCTGCCGGCGAGACGTCGCCACCCGCAAGCCCACCCCCTTCGGTGGTACTCGGCCCGGACGCGGGCGCCATGTACCGTCCGATCGTTCCGATCGGCTGGTCGGCCCCGCAATCCTCAAGAAACTTCTGCCGCAGGGCAGTCAGGCAGCGCACGGAGAAGCGCTCGATTGCCGCCCCCAACCGCTGGGCAAAATCCCAGACCCCCGGTTCCGAGCGGCAGAGGGCGGCGAAGTCTTCCGGCCTGCGCTCGAGGTGCTGCGGCAAGAGGCGTTCGCGCAACTCCCGCAGGCCCTCGTACAACGCTCGCGACTGCCGGGGCACGTCGTCGAGCTTCGCGACGCGCAGCGACGGTGCCGCAGATTGCGGGTCTGCGGTTTCCGGCGCCTTCCCCGCCAGCGCGGGCTGCGTGGGGCCGGAGCGAGCGGGAAGCTGGAATGTCCCCGCCTTGACCTGCTCGAAGAATTCCTGGAGACCCTTGAGCCAGCGATTGCAATCCGGCTCACGGATCGCCCGCGGGTCGACGTCCCGCAGGCATCTTTCCACGCGATGGAGCATGGCGGGAGTGATCTGGCTCACGTTCAGCCGCCAACCGACGCTATGCTTGTCCGGGTCTGTAAAGTAGGCCTCTCGGGTCACGACGAGCGCATCGCGCAAATGCTCAAGCGCCCGCACGATCCCCCAGTGCATGGCGCTCTCGCGGCAGACCCTCAAATAACCGTCCAGGGGCGACTTTCCCGAGAGCATGACCATGGGGTTGGCGAGCGAGTGGCGCGCGATCCTGGCCATCGTGATCCCCACGCCCGGGATGCGTTCCAGTTGCAGGATCGCCTGTTCCCTGCGCCGGCACAGAAACTTCCACAGCGGCCGGGCGATCCTGATCTGCTGCTCCAGCGTGACCTGGGAGGGAAGCTGCAGACTGAATTTGCCGCCTAAGTCTCCGCGGACGGCGCAGTCCGCGACAATCAATCGCAACACCTCCACCGCAAGCGCGTTGAGTTTGCACCTCCGCGCGTACGTTTCGACGATCTGTTCGCGCAACTGCCCATCCCACCGCGAGGGCCGACGGCTAGGGCGATGTTGGTCTTCTTGATTCGACATGCGTAGTACCCCGATGAGTCCGCCAAGCTATTTAAGATAATGCGGCAAGCCCGTCGACGCAAGCGGCGCATGTCGCAAGCCCGACCCGGCTTGGCCCGCCTTCAAATCAATTCTCCGACGATGACGATCGTATTCTTGATCTTGGCTCCGGGGCTGCGCGTCATTTGGTAAACTCCGGGGCGCTGCTTGCCGCCGCACGGCAATTCCCGGTCCGGCAAACCCCCATCAGGAGCAGGCCGCGTCAATTCTCCGACCACTTCGGGCCGGACTTCTCGGGCCTATAGATCGCGGCGATGCGCTTCAGCGCCATGCCCGCGCTGCAACACTCGCGGCCGCTGAGAAGGTCCGCCAGCAAGGGGACGGCCTCCATCGCTCGCATCGCGCCGGCCAATTCCAGCAAGCTGCTCCGCAGCCAACACATCAAGCAGGGGTCCTCGTCGCCGTATTGCCCTTGCAGGAGCGACAACACCGTCCGCGCCCGCGCAGGATGCCGCGCCAACGCCTCCACCACCACATGACCCCAGTCCATCGAGAACTGCGTCGCGCCTCGCATGTTGTCCATGCCCCAATACACCAACGCCGACCATGCGCGGTCCCAGTCCCAGGTGAAGGTATCGAGCCGTTCGGAAAGCGCGTTCCGCAACACCTCGGGGATGGCGGGGGCCGTAAAGATGTCGTGGAAGCGTTTCGTGAAAATGGCCGGCGGCGTCTTCCCCAGGACCCAGGCCAGGACGAAGCAGTAGTTCTCTTGCCGCACGTCGCTCCAATCGTAGTCGCGCCGAAACTGGTTGATGATCCAGTCCACCGTGGCTTCGGTCTGGGGGAACTGCTGGGCCTCGTGGAGGACTTCTTTCGCCGTTTCCAGCCCAAACATTTCCACGGACCGGATCACCAGCGGCATGATCGACTCGTCTTCGCAGCGGGCCTTGGAAAAGTAGGCCAGCGCGTACCAACGGAGTTCTTCCTCGGGGTGCAGAATGCCTTCCTTGATTCTCGATCGGGAGTGCGCGTCATTTGCTAACCTCCATCGCGCCGGCTGCCGCCTCGCGATAATTCGCGTCCAGCGATTCGCCCATCAGGAGCAGGGCCTTCAGACGCCGCACGACCTCCGTGATGTAGGTCATCTCGTCCTGTAGCAGCGGCCGGCCGAGCACACGAAACTCGCGATAGCTGAGCCACTTCTTGATCACCGGATAACCGCCGATGGTCATCGCCCAGACGTCCAAAGGCACGTTCTGCCAGTAGACGCGATCATTGATGAAGATGTCCAAGCCGCCGGTCGGGTCGGCGGCGCTGGGCGCGGTCCGGCCCTTGCCGCACATCACGGCGTTCTTGGCCCCGAAGAAACCCCAGGTGGCCTCGCGGGCGTGGCGGGCCAGTTCGGCGGCCAGGTCGGCCGGCCGGGTGATGGGCGAACTGCGGGTCATCGCGCCGGCCAGGAAATCCAAGAGCCCCTCGCCATGCTGCTTGGCCAGCGCGTGGGGTTTACAGTGCCAGAAGGCCGCTTCATCGGCGGCCAGCCGGTAGCGGCCCTCGACACGTGGCATTTTGTCGCCCGGCTCCTTGACCACCAGCAGGAAATCGCGGTAGTTGGTCACCAGCACGCAGCCGTAGTGTTTCCAGTAGCGGGCCACCTGGCGGCCATCGGCCGTCTGCGGCACGTCGTCGGCCAGCGGTTTCACCTCGACCGCGCCGCGGAGGTCGCGGGAGCGGGCGTCGAACAGGCCGAAATCCGGCCGGCCAGCCCCCGTGTCGGCCAGTTCCGCCGTGGCCTTGACGGCCGGGTCGAGCAGGCTCCCCACGGCGTTGAGCAGGTTTTCTAAGGCCGCACGGTACGAGAGTTCGGGCGTGCCCCGCTCCGTCGAGCGGATCTCCTGAAGGCGGCTGAAGTAGCTTTCCAGGACGTGCATGGGGTGTTACGAGTGTCGGACCAGGGGAAGGCTCGAATTCCATGAATGTAGCAAAAGCCGCGGGCCGGAGCAAGCTACTGAACCCCATCGCGTTCGCTGCGGCCGCACGATAATTCGCGTTCAGGAACTACCCAATCACCATCGGGAGCAGCACCGTCAATAGCCGTGCGACCTCGGTGATGTAGGTCATTGCGTCCTGTACGGCAGCGGGCCGCCGAACTTACGGAACTCGCGATACCTAACCACCGCTGGGCGGTCTGCGGAATTTTTGAACTCACCCATTTGGCGGCATTCAGAAAGTGAAACACTTTGTTTCAAAAAATTAAACAGTCTCAGCACGCCGGTGCGGGGAGCCGGGCCCCGATTTGTGAAAATCCCCGTGCAAGAGCGACCAGACACTCGTGCCATCGGCGATGGTTGTTTCAAATACCACTCGCGCAAGAGCCGAAATCCACCATCCAACGTGATGGAAAGTTAGTCGCGCACTTAAGGGCTGCGTCGGCTTTCTAGGAAATTCCGGTTGGACCCTATGTTTTATTTTGCGACCTTGGGACCCGGCCGCTTCCCTTGGTGGCAATCGCCGCAGGAAACCGTGTGAATGTTGTGCTTGCTCCCCGGCGCGTTGAACGTCGTGTCCATCTTCTCGACGTCGATACCGCAATGCGAACTGCCGGGATGACATGCGGCACACGACACTTTGGCCGAGAGCGAATGTGACTGGTGACAATCGAAACAACTCAGGCCCTCGTGAACGCCGGCCGGCGTGCGGTCGTCCTCGCTGCTAATCTGCCGGAACGCGTTGGGAGCATGGCACTGCACACAAAGCCGTTGCCGCGGATCGGACGATACACGGATAGCTCGATCGCCCTGGCGCATGGGCGTGGCGGGCAGGAGATTGCAGGGAAAATAGGCCGACTCGCGGCGGACGTAAAGTTGCGCCGCACCGCTCTCGGCGGCCGGCGTGTGGACCTGGTGACAGGCCAGGCAGGGAATGACCGCGTGCGCCGTCTTCGCCTTGTGCTTGAGCGCCCACGGCCCGGTTGTGTCCAACGGGCCTACTAGGTCCTCGATCTGGCCGTCGAAAAACATGCCGTGGCAGCGGAGACAATCGGGGGCAAGTTGCTCGGCCTTGTTGTGAACGGGGTCGAGGAAGATCTTGGCGTAGGTCGTGGCGTGGCGGCTGGACTGCCAATCGGCGAACGTGCGGGCATGACACGTACGGCAGGCCTCGTGCAGGGCTAGGACGTCGCGCTCGGTCAGGTGGATCGGATCGTCCGCATGGCCGGAGAAATGCTGCACGACGCGTTTGACGTGCGCGCGTAGGGCATGCATGTCGAGCGTCAGCGAGCCGCCGTGGCAGTTGCGGCAGTGTACGGAGGCGTGCGCCGATTCGGACCAGGCCGAGTGGACGGCGGTCATCTCGTGGCACGAGGCGCAGGTGTTGCGGGGATCGCCGTAATGAAAGTAGGTCAAGCCGCCCACGCCGGCCGCCGCGACAAATAGCCCGGCCAACAGCCCCAGCTTGAGCAGGAAGAAAAGTATCCGCTTCACGATTTGAACTTGCTCGCTTTCCAGTCGGCCTTGATGTTGTGGGAAACCCAGTAGGCCAGCGCCATGATCGTGAGTACGGGATTGAAGCCGCCGTTGTTGACGTGCAGGCTGGCGTCGGCCACGAAGAGGTTGTCGATCTGGTGGACCTGCCCGAAGCGGTTGGTCACCGAGGTCTGGGGATCGTCGCCCATGCGGCAGGTCCCGGCCTGGTGCTGGCCGCCACTGAGGCCCAGGCCCAAACCGCTCCGCCAGACGCGTTCCGCGCCGGCTTCTTTGATGATGGCCTCGGCCTTCTTGGAGAGGAACTCGCCCAATTGCAGATCATAGGCGTGCCGGGAGCCGGAGAGGCGGCAGACGGGGATGCCCCAGTAGTCGGTGACGCTCGGATCGACACTGACGCGGGCAGAGAAATTGGGCATTTCCTGGATCGGGCCCACCAGCCGCAGGCAGCGCTTGTAATAACGGCGCTGGAAATCCTTGTGGGCCTTGCCCCAGCGCGGCTCGCCGGGCGGGCGCACGCCGGAAAACAGGTAGGGCAGGCGGATGAACTCGTTGGCCAGCAGGCCGCCGCCCACCAGGCCGGCGTTGCCGTGGCTGAAATCGCTAACGGCGACCGTAGCCCCGGGGCCGGCCTCTTCATAGGTCTCCTCGGGCATCAGGCCCCAGGCCCCCACGTAGCCGTGCCCCTGCAGGTTCCGCCCCACCCAGTCGTTGTTGTTGCCCGCGCCGTGCGGAAAGAGTTTCGATTTGGAATTCAAGAGCAGCCGGGCGGTTTCGGTGGCCGAGGCCGAGACGACGACAATATCGGCGGGTTGCTCCTGGGGCCGATTGTCGGCGTCGAAATACCGCACAGCCTGCGCCCGCCCGCGGTCATCGACGACAACTTCCGCGGCCACACAGCCTGTCTTCAACTGGCAGTTGCCGCTGGCCAGGGCGATGGGGATCACGGTGTTGTGGCTGCCCGCCTTGGCGTTCACTGGGCAGGCAAAGCCCACGCAGGTGCGCATGTGGATACAGGCCGGGCGGCCGTTATAAGGCACCGAGTTGCGGAGCATGGGGATGGGGAAGGGGTGCAACCCCAGCCGCTTGGCCGCCTGGACCACGATCTGGCCTTCCTTGTTGTAAGGGAAGGCAGGCATGGGATAGGGCTTCTTGCGCGGGGCGGCGAAGGGGTTCAGCGTGTGGTCGCCGCTGACGCCGATCTCGTACTCGGCCTTCTCGTAGAAAGGCTCCAGGTCGTCGTAGCTCAGGGGCCAGTCGTCGAGGGTCGAGTCTTTGACCGCGCCGTAAGTGCTCTTGAGACAGAAATCCTGCCGCATGAAGCGCCAGGCCATCGCGCCGTAGCTGGCCGTGCCGCCGCCCACGCAGCCGGCGTTGTTGTTATATGCGCCCTCGCTGGGCAAGACGGTCCGCGTCGTGCCGTCGGCATTGGCGAGCACGCGGCAATAGCGGGCGTCATCGGGGCCGAAGGGATTGCCCAAGGCGGGGGTGCGCTGCGAGACCAGCTCGTCGTCGTTGTACTGATCGTAGTTGGGCCATTGGCCGCGCTCCAGGAGCACGACGCTCAGGCCGGCCTCGGTCAGTTCTTTGGCGACGATGCCGCCGCCCGCGCCGGCGCCGACGATGACCGCATTGACGTGGGGAAGTGTCATGGCGACTCCTGGATGTTGTAGCAGACACACGCCGTGTGCCGTCCGTAATTTGCGGCACACGGCGTGTGCCTACTACATTCGAATTTACCGAGTTATCCTTTTAGAATGCCTAACCGTGCGTATAGCGGTTCTGCCCGATGATGTTGGGATATGCCAGGCCCAGCATGCGGTAGCTGGCGTAATCCTTGTTGCCGCCGTGCCGCGGGCTGCCGTAGAAGCCCTGCATGCAGTGGTCGCAAACGATCTGAAAGAACTCTCCGCAGGCAACTACCTGCCAATGCTCCTTAGGCGCCTGCCCTTTTTCCAGTTTCTCCAGCAGCTTGATCTGCTCGGCAGAGGGAAGCTCTTGGAACGATTTGCCGTACAGCGTCTCGCAGGTGGCCGCCAGCGCGGCAAGCCCCGCCCGATAGCGATCGGCAAATCGTTGTAGCGGCCCGGCCAATTGGCAGTCGATATAGACCACGCAACCCGCCTCGCGTGCCCCGGGGTCCTGGTCCGTGGGGATGATTTGGGCACACACCGCATCCAGCAACGAGGCCTCGTTCGCGGTCAGGAATCGCCACTCTCGCGAATGACCGCCAAAGAGCACGCGATTCAGCGTGGCCGGCGCGGCAAACCCCACGGCCGCGCCTGCCGCCGCGACAGCCGCGACTTTGAGCACCTTCCGCCGTGTAGTTCTCGGCTTGTCAGACGATGCTGCTGGATACGTAGGGGGGGCAGGCTGGCGCTCACTCATCGTTGGAAGGCTCCCGCGGAGATGGTGATCTGGGGCAACAGGTTCACTCCTGAGAATACTGCCCCCGCGGCCGGAATGCAATGGGCCGCTCACGGCAAGATTGTCGCACTGTGGCACGTGGATGTGAGTTTGTCTAGACCCCACCGGGCTCACCCCGATCGGTGAAGGGTTGCTAAATTCTGCTGAAAATTCAAGAAAATCCAAATAGCGGTTTGACCCTCGCCATTTTGCGCTTTAGATTTCCTCGGCAAGACATTTTTGCAGCATTCGGGACGTCAAACCGTTAATTGCTGGCACTGGCTTTTCACCTTTGCCCCGTTTGGCGCATCTCAAAGCATGGAGAATACATCAATGATTCGGAAAACCTCGCTTTTTGTCGTGTGTTTCGCTTTTGCGGCCTCCCCTTGCATGGGTCAGCCGTGGGCCGCGAAGATGTTCAAGACTACGGAACACGATTTTGGCACTGTCGCTCGTGGCGCGAAGGCCGAGTTCGACTTTGCGTTCTCCAATCTCTATCTCGACAACGTACATATCGTCACCGCCTATTCAAGCTGCGGTTGCACGAGCGTCGATATCGTGAAGCCAACGCTCAAGACCTATGAGGAAGGCGCCATTCGGGCGGTGTTCAATACCCCCACTTTCACTGGGTCGCGATCCGCCACCATTACGGTTGTTATTGACAAACCGATGCCGGCCGAGGTCCTGCTGCACGTCCGCGGCGTGATCCGCGGTGACGTGGTCTTTGAACCGGGTAGCGTTCAACTCGGCGACGTCCAACAGGGAACAGCCGTCGATCGCCCACTGCGGGTCAATCGCTCCGGTTGGGGCAACTGGCAGATTACGGAGATCAAATCGTCTAACCCCCATATTTCGGCCAAGGTTGTCGCTACAAATCGCCAAAATGGCTGGACCACCACCGACTTGTCGGTGACGCTCGATAAGGATGCGCCGGCCGGCTATCTTCAGGACTATCTGCTGCTGGTGGCCAATGAGGGGCAGAGCATTCAAATGCCGTTGGCCGTGCAAGGCCGCGTGGTTCCATCACTGACGGTCAGCCCTTCCTCGCTCTTCATGGGTATCGTTCAGCCCGGTCAAAAAGTGACCAAGTCGTTGGTGGTCAAAGGGGCACGCCCGTTCAAAGTGCTTTCCATTGCCTGTGACGACAAAGCATTCCAGTTCGCCGGGACCGATGACGAGGCGACAGTGGTTCACGTAATTCCCGTGACCTTTGTGGCAGGCAGCAGCGAAGGAAAGATAAGCAAGACGATACGGATTGTAACCGATCTAGGTCAGGTATCGCCCGAGCTATCGGCCTATGCCGTGGTTTCCTCGCAGACGGCGGCCAACGAAAAGTAAGAAAAATCGTTCTTTTCAGCGGAGCCGTTATCGGTTATAGTCCGCCCCCAACAACCGAACTGCCAGCGGAACGGATCGTCTGCGGCTCGGCGGTTCAAAATAAGTTCCCAGCCAAGGAAGGCACAGCGGATGTCCGGTGGCGTCGATTTTCATCAGCATTGTCTTATTTCTTCGCTCCAGGTCTGCGGACTCCTGAGCGCCGCTCTCTCGCGGATCAGCGAAGGCCGTCGCTGGCAGGAGATCTTCCAGCGGATCTTCTTCGCGCTGTTAGTGATCATGGCGTTCACCACCGTTTTGAACGTGTGGAATGCCCCGCAGCAATGGATGATGTCGGCAACAACCGTGGCGGTGATGGTTGTGACCGCGACGTGCGATTTCAGCCGGCCACTGTAAGAGGACAGTTCACCCTTCGCTCCAACCGGCCAGATCGCGCAGGCACCCCCCCGCGCACACTGCCAACCCCGGGCACTCGGCGCAACGCACGGCCGCCTCGCGCCGCCGCTTCAAGGCTCGAAATACCTCGTCGCGGGCGATTCGCCTCCAGTCATCCTTGAGCAGGTTGCCCGCGGAAACGGCCGGACCGCACGGTGGAATCACGCAGCCATCGTGCTCGATCCGTACGGCATCGCCTGCCGCCCGCGGGCCGCAACGGACTTGCTCGGCCAAGGTCCGCGCGGGATCGAACTTCCGCGGCGGATACCAGGAGAACTTGATCCGCTCCGGGCCCAATTGCTCGATCCAATGGGCGGCGGCAACCAACTCGCTGGCTGAGATGGCCCAACTCGACGGCTCATTGTCGCGGCAGGCGATGGCAAACAGGCGGACCTCGCCCACGTGACGGTCTTCAAGCAGTTGTACCGTCCGTTCGATGGTTTTCCAGGTGGACGGCGTCAGCGCGGTCTGGACCGCCAACGGCACGTTGAGCCTTGCCAGCGCATCCATCGCCCGCAGCGTACTGCGATAGTCGCCGGCACCGACCGGGGCATCGTGGACCTCTGCGATTGCCGAGAGAAAAGGGATCTCGATCTCGCGCACGCTGGCAGCGGTCAGATCGGCCAGGAGCGTACCGATCATCAGGTCGCTCGCCCGACCGCGGACGCTGACCTGCATGCCCAGTTTGGCCGCGTGCTGCACGGCCTGCACGAGGTCGTCGGCCTCCAACCCGGCGGCGGCGATGAGATGGACGCGTTGCAGGCCCCAAGCGGCCAGATGCGAGAAGATGGGCAGCAGTTGCTGCGGATCGCCCAGTGCCACGTGGGCCGCTTGCGGCAGCGCCGGGCGCTCGGCTAGGCCGACGCGTTCGCACAGGTTCTGCCAGAATTCTTTGAAGGCCATCGGATGGCTTATACGACCGCGGCGCCGTCGGTCGCCGTGCAAACGTATACGGCCGGCTTGTTGCCGGTGCGGGCCTGGTAGGCGCTGGATGTGGCGGCAACGAAATCGTCGGCCGCGTCAGCCCGCACAATCGCCACGGCACAACCGCCGAACCCGGCACCGGTCATGCGGGCGCCGTAGCATGCCTTGTGGGCCTGGGCCGCCTCGACCATCGCGTTCAACGCATCGCTGGAGACCTCGTAGTCGTCGCGCAGACTCACGTGGCTCTCGTTCATCAGCTTGCCCAGTGCAGCGATGTCGCCGCGGCGCATGGCCTCGACCGCCCGCACGGTGCGATCGTCTTCGCTGATCACATGTCGCGCGCGGCGACAGGTGGTGGCGTCCAACTGCCCGTCCTTGGCCGTGAACATGGCCACGCTCACGTCGCGCAGGGCGCGGACCTTGAAGTAGGCGGCGGCCGCTTCGCATTGCGCGCGGCGCTCATTGTATGCCGAATCGACCAGCCCGCGCCGCGTCGCCGTATCGAGGACCACCACCGCCACGTCTTGTGGCAGGGGCGCCGGCTGCAGTTCCAGCGAGCGGCAGTCGATGAGCATGGCGTGGCCCGCCCGCCCGGTCGAGGAGATCAACTGGTCCATGATGCCGCAGTTTACGCCGATCCACTTGTTCTCCGAACGCTGTCCGAGCTTGGCCTGGGCCACGGCGTCCCAGGCGATGCCGCTCACCGCAGCAAAGGCCCGGCCGGTGGCCATCTCCAGCGCGGCCGAGGAAGAAAGCCCCGCGCCCAAGGGTACGTCGCCGGCCAGAACGCCTTCCCAGCCCTTGAGTTTCATGCCGGCGTCTTGCAGACACCAGGCCACTCCCTTGAGATACTCGATCCAGCCCGCTTTCTCCTGCTTGAGATTGGCAATGTCGAAATCGCGGCCCTCTTGGTAGTCGATCGAGTACACCTTGACCTTCGAATCGTTCCGTGGCCGCAGGGCGATCCAGGCGGCGCGATCGATGGCCAAAGGCAGAACGAAACCGTCGTTATAATCGGTGTGCTCCCCAATCAAATTGACTCGTCCCGGTGCCCGCACGACCAGCGCGGGGGCCTGCCCGAAGCGGTCCGTGAAATAAGCGACAATGTCGTTCTTGGCCAGCGGCATAAAAACAGATCTTTCTTCTCAGTGGCAGGAGCAAACAACGAGTGCCGGGTACAACCTATTATGGTGTTCCAAATCTGAGGCCGTGTCAATGGGGGGAGGAGGGGAGGGGTGAGGGGTATCTTGCAAGCGATGCCGCTCCCATTACCAGAATCGCCCGCTGGAGAGTTGCCATTCCTCTCCGTGTTTCATCCGTGTTCCATCCGTGGCCCTATTACCAGAATCGCCCGCTGGAGGGTTGCCCACTGGCAGCGGGCGACATAGGCCGATTGTTGGCCGGTTGCGCCGCATTGCCGGGCGACCCGTTGGCCGGAATAGACCAATTGGCGACTGGGGCCGTCGCCGATTGTGGGGTCGTGCGAGCGGGCAGGGACGATGCCGTCGACCCGGCCGGCCAAGTAATGGCCGGCGGTGGCACAGTGTTCGAGTTTACCGGAACCGTGGTGACCGAAGGCGACGGGCCAGCCGAACCGCCAAACATCAACGCCAGCGGGGACACGCTGCCCGAAGACTTGGAACGGGTGTTGGCGACCGCCGTATTGTATTGGTCCTTGACCGCCTGGCCGAGATTCTTGGCCACGTCCTGGCCTTGACCCGTGTAGATCTGATGGATCACGCTCGGATCGTTCATCACCAGGTACGTCAGCAACGCCAGCTTGCCATAGCAGGCAAAGTTGGGCCACCAGCCGCGGCCGACGAACTTCATCGCCGTGCCAAACGAACTCTTCACATGCGGCCGACCGTCCCATTCGACGCTGTAGATTTCATCCAGAAGGAGGTGAATAAAAAAACCCAGGCATACGGCCGCCACCATAAACAGGCGCACGAAGGTGCTTTCGCCATAGAACAGCAGATAGGTCAGCTCGCCGAAGATGGCCATCGACGGAAAGCTATGGAACATGCCGCGATGCACGGTGTACTCCCGAAGGAAGTAGGAAAGCCCGAATCGGATGCCCACATAGATCGTGGCCCCGGCAAGGATCAACGTCTCCTGGGTGAAACTATAGGCAAGCAACCGGGTGATGAGCATAGTGGGCACGACCGACGCGAGAAAGGTCGTGATCTCCCGCAGAGGGATGCCCGGCCCGCTGTCGATATCGGGCAGGATCCCTCCAATGCTGCATAGGCCGGCGCCGACCAAACTCGTGGTCCAGGGCACGCCGTAACCGACGTGGGCAAAAAGCCCTCCACCGATGCCGACGAGCGTGCTGCACTTTATATGGGTTGGAAACATCGCCATCGGTAGGGTCTCCGACGCTCGGAAAGAGAAATTGGGGCATTCAGACATCCTTGTAGCCCAAGCACCGATTTTTGCCAAGGTCAGTTTGCAAGGTGGGGCCTGGCTAGTATACAATTCTCCTCTCTCCTTTCATTCCCGCAATTTCCCTAGCCCCACGGAACCCACTGTGCAGCCAACCCCCCAATCCGAGCGAACCCGCCGGCTTGCTGACGCCCCTATTCCCAAACTGCTCCTCCGCCTCTCGCTGCCGGCCATGGTCGGCATGATGACGCAAGGCGCCTACTACGTTGTTGATCGTGTCTTTGTGGGGCATGCACTGAGGTCCGACGACGCGCTAGCCGGTATCACGGACGCATATCCCTATACGCAGATCCTGCTGGCCGTCTCGATGCTCATCGGTATCGGGGCAGCCGCTCAGATTTCGATCAAGTTGGGAGAAAAGAAGACTGAAGAGGCCGAACGCGTTCTGGGCAACAGTGCGACCCTGCTCGTAATTATGTCAGCGGTGCTAACTTTCCTAGGGCTGGTACTGTTGGATCCGATCTTAAGTCGCTTGGACATTTCAGCGGAGGTATTGCCCTACACACGCGATTACCTGCAAGTCGTGATAGTAGCTACCGCCTTCCAGTTGATCGCCTATGGGCTCAATGCGGCAATCCGAGCCGAGGGCAATGCGCGGACTGCAATGTGGACGCTTTTGATTGGAGTGGGGCTGAATTTCGTCCTCTGCCCGCTATTCCTTTTCACATTTCATTGGGGAATGCGTGGTGCGGCGTTGGCCACGGCAATATCCCAAGGCGTGTCAGCCGCCTGGGTCGTGGCCTACTTTCTTCGGGAGAAGAGCCTGCTGCGCCTACAGCGGCGTTTCCTGCGGCTGCACGGCCCGACGTGCCTTCGAATCCTGCTGATTGGCTCGCCCATGTTTCTCATGATGCTTTTCGCCGCGGTGATGTTCGAATCGATCAATTTTCAGACCAAATCCTTCGGCGGCAAAGAGGCAACCGCCGTTTGGGGCTGTATCTTCGGTCTCTTCATGGTCACCAACATGCCCATCTACGGAATCAATCAGGGTACGCAACCGATCGTTGGTTTCAACTATGGCGCCAAACGATTCGATCGAGTGAAGAAGGCCCTCTTGACGGGCATCTTGTATGCCTCGACCTTGACCGTCCTGGGGTTCGTTGTCGCCTTGCTCATTCCCGGGCTTGTCATGGAGATGTTCATCAAAGCCGACAGTGCCAACCGCTCGAAACTGATCGAATTAGGAACGCATGCCATGCGGTTGTGTTTCCTCATGTCGCCCCTGGTCGGCTTCCAAGTCATCAGTGCAAGTTACTTCCAGGCGATACGCAAGCCGCGGGAAGCCACGTTGCTGATGCTTTCGCGGCAGGTGTTCCTGCTCATTCCCTTGGTCTGGATCCTGCCGAAGTTCTTCCAACTCGACGGCGTATGGATGGCGTTGCCGATCTCCGACGGCGTATCGTCGTTGATAACCGGCGCGTGCCTTTTCTTCGAGCTCCGCCGTCTGGACAGCCGCCATCAAGCCATGACCGCCGAGAAGCTGGCGGAGGCATCGCTCGATAGGGTCTCGTGATTCCACGAGTCGCGAAGTACGTAAGTGGGATTGGCCTGCACGTAAGCGGTTGGATCGAAAATGAGGAGGCAACGGATGCGCCACAATTGTGAACATCGCGCGGTAGGATGGTGGAAATGGTTGATGGGTGAATAAGCGATGGGCCAATGACTGACTAGCCGCGGGAACTGGGCACGGCACTTCTCTCTGCACCGCTTAGATTGCGAGCACAACTTGCATGGATACCACGCTGCCCCACGCTACAGGGGCACCTCACCAACGGAAGAAGCGATAAGGATCGTCCCAGGCCTCGGGCTGGTCCAGGTAAAGCCCCTGCAGCCAGCGGCCCTCGGTCGGCGGCGGCACGGGTTCCATGGTGACATTCGCCAACCACAGCGTGCCGGGGTTGCCAAACCAGATTTGGAGGCGGGTGTTTCGCTCGGCCGTGCCGTTGGACTTCACCAGGAACCGATAGGTTCGCCACTCGCTCGTGGGAGTGAAATATTGGTACTCGAACAGCGAAGTCCAGGTCTTTGTGTTCTGCAGGGCCAACTGCACAACCTTGTCGTTCAGGCCCTCGGCCTTCGCCCGCAACGTAATGCGATACCACTGCCCGGCTTTCACCGGCACGTCCTGCTGCGTCAACATGACGTTGGCCTGCTCTTTGCCCGCCGTGCCGGTCATCGTGAGACGCAGCGCCCACGCATCCTTTTCGGCTGCCGGTTCGCGAGTACACTTGGCCTGGGCGGATTCCGAGGAGAACTGCCACTGGTCGGCCGCGCCGTCCTTTCCGGCCTGGCGGAAGTCGCCGTTGCGCAGCGGCGACGGGCCGGATTTCGGCTGGTCTGCATCCACCGGCAGCGAGAACCGCGTTAACAGAGGCGTGGGCGCGGCGACTCCCAGATTGGCCAGCAGGCGCGCCAGGGCAAATGCGCTGCGGCGATAGGTCCGCCGCTGGTTGAAGTACTTGGCCGAAGGCACGCCTCCCTCAGAGCCGGCGAAAAGATAAGGCGGGAATTGGTAGAAAAGTACATTGGTGTTTTCCGCCTGTGCCAGCACACCGTCGCCAAGCACGGTCGCCCCCGAGGTTATCAAGGGCAAGTTCCGGGGCGCACGGTTGTGTACGTCCGCCGGCGCAATTCCCGAAAGCAACCGCAGGGGCGGCGGCGCGAAACAGCAGGCAATATGCTCGGCATTCTTGCTGACAATTCGAAACGGCAGGAAGGAGTTGGCTTCGTCCTGGTCCAGACCGAGGGCCAGGATTTGGCCGCCAGCCTTGACGAAACCGGCAACGTCCGCCGCGCTGCCGGCCAGCTTTCGGCCACCGCCGACAGCGACGATCAGGACCTGTTCTGGCGAGATTCTGCCGCCCTCATAGGGTTGCACGGCAATACCGGCTAGTTCCATGTATCGCCGCGCCATAGGATCGCCGACAAAGATCGCCTTTCGCCCTGGCGACGGCTTCCACTGGCTGACATAGTGCAGGATATTCCGCACGAGTGTCTCGGCAGCCGGGTCCTGCTCGGTGCGGCCGGTCACGTCCATTTGGCAGAAGAGCACCACCCCCTTGCCTTCGCGATATTCCATGAGCGGACTGTACTGAAGGCTGTAGCCGCCATCGACAATCGGCAGGAAATCGCCCCGCGGGGGCTTTTCGATGAGCACCGAGGCCACGTTGCCGCGGTTGCCGCAGCGCCACACGCGCGTGGCCTCGATGCCACACCAGCGGATCGCCGGCCCGCCGTAGGTCTGGCTCGTATCGAATTCCAATCGCGGCGGCTGGAGTGTGGCCGAACCGCGCCAGTCGTGGAGGTTCTCAACCTTGAGTCCCGCCAAGAGCGGGTGATCCGGCACGCGCGGGAAGACTTGCCGCAGGCCATATTCGGCAATACGGAAACCCAACCGCTTCTCCAGAACTTCCGGCATTTGTTCGAAGACGATGACCTTCAGCCCGTCGCGGACGCGGCTGAGATTCGGTCCCGGCCCATCCGCCGCGAGCGCGCCCTTACCGACGACGAGGATGTCGTAAGCAGCCAAATCCGCGTCGGCCTCGACTGTTTGGCCTTCGACGTGCATTGTCTTGAGCAGCGCGGCGGTCTCGCCCTTGGGGTCGAACAGGGCGATCTTCCCGGCAACTTGTGGTGCGGGCGTCTCGCCTGCGTTCAGCAGCCGGGACGGCTGCACAGCGGTCCCGCTTGGCTTGGGCATCACGTTTATCTTGAACCGGTCCGATTGCGACTCTCCGTGGCTGAACTTTACGAAAGCCGTCACCTCATAAGTCCCCACGGCGAGCGCTAAGGGCAACTCGAAACGCAACGGAATACGCTCCTCCTGGCCCGTCGCGATGGATACCTTGTGAGGCAGATCGATCATGTTGGCCAACGGGCCGCCCAGCGACCAACCACAGCTCGCCGTCACCGTCTCCCGCGAGTTGTTGATGATGACCAGTTCCTTCTCCACCGTCTCGCCCGGACAAAAATTATGGTCCTTGCTGGTAAACGCGGCCGGTTTCCCCGCGATGTAAGCCAACAGCGGCTGATTGTTCCGCAAGATCGCTCGCCCGTCAGCCGTCGGTTCCCAATCGGAAAGCTCATAGGCCATGTCCATGCGTTCGTATTGCCCATCGATATAGTCCGCACTAAACCCGGGCCGCTGGAGCTTCTCCCAATCGACCTTGAGTTGCTTGCGGCTCTTATCGACCCCCGGGCGCAGCCGCCAGAAGAAACTGTGTTCCCAGGGAGAGATCGCCGAGACGCCCCAGGTGCGGAAGGCCCGCCAGTTTTCCGCGAGATACGCGCCGATCACCTCGTGCTGGATGTCGAACACGGGCGAGCCGACCTGGTAAGGATAGTCCCAGCGATGCCAGAGCCGGCCGTTTTTGAACTGCTGGGCCTCCCAACGGAGGTTCTTCTTCTCCGCCTCGCTGATGTGGTAGGCGCGGTCGCCCAGGAACTGCGCGCTCCATTCGGCGATACAGAATTCCCACGGCACCTGGGCGTTGCCGAACGTGCGAACTCCCTTGTACCAGCCGCGGTACATCGTAAAGTCCCACGTGCAGGGCACCATGTACTCGCAGGTGAACACCGGCTTGACCCCCGCCGTGGCCCAGTGCTCGAACCAGTCGTCGAGTTCCTGCGCGGGGGCCATGTTCGTATAGAAGTTCATGGTGTGCATCGAGCTCAGGTTGCCCGAGGAGTGGTGGTACACGATGCGGCCCGGGTCAAGCTTGGCAACAATCGCCTCGGCCGCCAGGGCACCCTTGACGTTGTTGGCGGACCACTGGCTGCGGGTGCTGTGGATGCCGTCGATCAGGTCCGGGTTCATGTCGCCGTCGTAGCCGGTGGCGTTGTGGCTCATGGAGTAGAAGACCACGGAAGGGTGGCTGCCCGCCACGCCGACGTAGAAGCGGGCATGGTGCGCGTAGCCGTTTTTTTCCGCCGCGGCGGGCATCTTCCAGTCGTACTGGGCGAAATGAGGCTGCGAGAGGGCCACGAGCATGCCCACGTCGTCCGCCGCGCGGAGGATCTCCGCGAAGCCCAGATGCGTTCCCGGCTCGCAGCCATAGTTGTGCGTGTAGACGAAATTGATGCCGATCCGCTTCAGCCGCCGCAGGCTCTCCTTGGTCCCCTCGTAGCCGGCCGTCAAGGCGCTTACCTGGGCGTTGTCCAGCGGCAGCGCCGAGAGGAAGATCCGCGTGCCGTTGAGGTAGAAGTCGCGGCCGTCGATCCAGAACTCACGGAAGCCGAACCGCACGGGCAAGGCGGCGTCCAGGACCTTGTCGCCTTCAACCAGCGCGACCGCCACATCATAGACGTTTTGCGGCGTATGCAGGTCCCAGAGCTTCTCCGGCTGCCATTTCTCGGTCAGCTCGAAGCGGCCACCGCGGAGGTCACCGGCTTCGAAGGGCTTGCTGACGAACTTCTTCACCGGGCTGCCGTGGTCGCTGATCGTGGCCTCAATGGCGTAGCGCTTGTGCGGCGCTAGGTTTTCCAGCGCCGCGGCAAGCGCGATCTGGCCCTTGCGCACGGAAGTGTCGATCTTGATGTCGCCGATCCGCGCCGCCTTCGGCTCGCCGATCAGATAGACATCACCGCACAGTCCTCGCCGCTGGACCTTGCCGACGCCGCCTCGGGCCGCGTTGGTGTCGTTGAACATGAGCATGACTTCGCGGAGCGGCCGCGCCACGACCCGCAGACTGAGAATTTGCCGGCTCCCGGGCTTGCAGAAAGGTGTAATATCGACATCGCCGGCCGGGAACTGAACGTCGCCAGCCTTCTTACCGTCGATAAAGACAGTGGCGCTGGAATTCAAATACTCCAGGCGGAGGACGATGCGGCGGCCGGCCCACTCCTCCGGCACACTGATCTCGCGCTGGTACCAGGCGGCGGTCAGATCCCCGAGTTTCCGGTCTTTCCAGGCTGGATGGGCGAAGACCGTCTGGCAATCGTGCTGCATGTAGTCGCCGGCGCCCGGCCAGAAGCCCGGGACCTTGAAATAGCCCCAGCCATCGGCGGGCAGAGTCGGAACGGCACGGAGTCCGTTCCCTACAGTGTCCGGCTGCCATCGCCACAGGCCGTTGACGCAGATCCGCTCGCGCGTAGACGTTGCTTCGCGATAGGCCTGCTTCAGGTCCCAGACGGCACGCACTCCCTCGGGCAACGGGGCATCGTCGGCGCACGCGGTTGTCGTGGCAGCCAGCAACCAAGCCACGTAAAGGAAACTGTTTCTCGCAAATACCATAGCAAAGCGTTTCATGATTGCCTCCCGAGATGATGGAAACTCTGTCTGAATAGCTTACTACGCAACCGACAAAACCGCCAGCTCGTGGATGCCAAAGGATAAGGATTTTCGCGACGTTAGCCATACCGCGGTCCACGCGACCGGCGGGAAGGTCGAACGCTTCGGATTCAAGACTCCCGCCCAAGTCCTCAGCCGCCAACTCCCACTCGCGCCCCGATTTTCACCAACTCCCCCGTATTGCAGGGACAAACACTTAAGGGAAAACGAGGCTAGAATTCGATCTCGCGCCTTGCTACAATGATGCGTATGAGCACATCCACCGATGTCATGGATCGCATTCTTGACCCGTTCCTGGACTGTTTCACGCCTGAGGTGGCGAGGAGCGTGGCTAGCCTTCGCGCGGACGCCGAGACGCAAGCCCAACTTGAGTTGCTGGCCCAAAAGGCCAATGAAGGGCAGTTGTCGACGGAAGAACGGGCGATTTACGATCGTTTTCTCGAAACCTATCATTTCGTGACGATCTTGCAGGCGAAGGCCCGTGAATTCTTGCGAAGACAGACATCTTCCTGATGGACGCCACCACAAGCGAGTTCGTCCGACAGCGGACAGGCAACCGGTGCGAATACTGCCGGCTCCCGCAAGCCGCGGCGCCTTTCTTCACTTTTCATGTCGAGCATGTGCGAGCCAAGCAACATCATGGTGGCGATGAAGCCGAAAATCTCGCGCTTGCTTGCCCTTACCGCAATCGCTTCAAGGGACCGAACCTTTCGGCCATCGACCCGGAGACCGGTACGGTCGTGCCGATTTTCAATCCGAGGACACAATCCTGGCAAGAGCATTTCATTCTTATGGGCGTCGAGATTGTCGGTCGCACGCCGGTCGGTCGGGCAACTTCAGCTCTGCTCAAAATGAATGATGAACCGCGACTGGAAATGCGATTCGAGTTGCTGCGGAATGCTGAATTGTAAGATGATCTCGCTACAACCTACCCCACAACCAGCACCACCAGCCGCTTCGGCCCGTGGACGCCCAGGATCAGGATCTTCTCGATGTCGGCAGTGCGGCTGGGACCGGTGATGAGCACGATCTCGCCGCAAGAATCCTTGGCCGTACATGCCGCCGAGATCGGCCCCCAGGCGGCGGGCAGATGCTCGACCAATTGGTCCAAACGGGCGACAACAACGCAGGCCGGCGGCAGGTAGCACATCAGCCGCTCATGGGCCGTGGCACAATGGACCACGCACGAGCCGGTGTCGGCCAGCAAGGCCTCGGCCGTGATCAGCCCGGCGGGGAGCTGCTCGATCCGCTGGGCCGTCCAGTCGGAGATTACCCAGCCAATGCGATCGGCCGGAAGCTCGGCCGTGAGTTCCCTCGTCAGGGGACAGTCCAAGCTGCCCAGGCGCGCCCAAGGGGCCGTTGCCATGAGTTGGGCAAGCTGCCCGCGGGCATCGGCCATCGTCGGGCAATGGATGGCCTCGCCGTTGAGCAACTTCAGTTCCGCCTGAAACTTGGGCAGGAGCGCCGATGGTTCCGCACTGGTGCGCGGCCAAACTTCGGGCACGGGCGGCTCGCGGACGTCGCCGAAACCGGCTGCCGCGGCATTGCCAAGTCCGCTGCGGATGCGCTGCAGGATTGTGTCGCGGCTGCTCATAATTTGCCTTTCTGCGTTGGGGAACCGTTGGACCGCTGCCGCCACCAACTGCGGAAGGAATGCGAGGGAACCTTGGGCAACTCCCGCCCGCGGGTCCACGCGCCGAGCTTGTCCGGGTGCCAGGGCAGATACTTTGCCATCCGCACTCCCAGGCGGACCGCCCACATCGCCAAGCCGTAACGCCGCGGTCCACCCATCGCCCAGGCCCAAAGCTTCCACTGCAACCGCTCGAAGGCTGAGTTCATGGGCGACGGCTCGTTGACCGCCCGATAGCGGAGATGGACCAGTTGATGGGGAATGTCGATCTTCACGGGGCAAACCTCGCCGCAGGCCCCGCAAAGCGAGGAGGCAAACGGCAACTTGCCCGCCTTCTCCAGGCCGAGGAGTTGCGGCGTGAGCACCGAGCCGATCGGCCCCGGATAGACCCAGCCATACGACCAGCCGCCCACGCGGCGGTAGACCGGGCAGGCGTTCAGGCACGCCCCGCAGCGAATGCAGAACAGCGACTGCCAGGCATGCGGGTCTTGCAGGACCTTCGTACGCCCGTTGTCCAGGAAGATCACGTATAGCTTCTTGCCGGGTGCCGGACCGTGGATCAAATGCGTGTACGTCGTCAGTTTCTGGCCCGTGCCGCTACGGGCCAACAGGTTCAGAAATAGCGGCAGGTGATCGAGCTTGGGGATGACCTTCTCGATGCCCACCAGCACCACGTGGACTGGCGGCGTGGCCATCGAAAGCCCGGCGTTGCCCTCGTTTTCCACAACAACCACGGTGCCGGAATCGGCCACGGCGAAATTGCAACCGGAGATACCCATGCCGGCGGCCAGGTACTCGGCCCGCAGGTGTTTGCGGGCGATGGCCGTCAGGGCTGCGTGCTCGGCGCTATAGGGTTCGCCCAGTTTATCGTGGAACAACTGGCCGACCTCGCCAGCCGAGAAGTGCATGGCAGGCGTGACGAGGTGGATGGGCCGCTGCCGGGCAAGTTGCACGATATATTCGCCCAGGTCCGTCTCGACCGGCCGAATGCCGGCCTCTTCGAAGACATGGTTCAACTCCATCTCCTCGGTGACCATCGACTTCGATTTCACCACGCTCTTGACGTCGTGCTGCCGGGCGATGTCCAGCACGAGTTGGTTGGCTTCGGCCGCATCCTGGGCGAAAAGCACCTCGGCCCCGCGGGCCTGCATGTTGCACTCGAACTGTACCAGCAGCTTGTCGAGATTGGCGACCGCAAACTTCTTGGTCTGGTGGGCGGCCTCGCGCCAGTCCTGGAAATAGGGGATCGCCGCCGCCACGGCCGTGTTGGCCTTGCTGGAGGCCTCGCAGACCTTGGTCAGGTTCTGGAACCGCGGCGAAGGCTCGTAGAGGCCCTGGTTCTCGTCTTTGAGGAAGGCCGCGCCCTCCAGGTGGCTGGCATGTTCGGACATGGTTGTCGGCAGGGGTCAGGGGTCAGGTGGCGTTGATGCCGGAGTCGAGGATTTCGGCCAGGTGCATGATGCGGATGTGCCGCGTGGTGGGGTCGCGCTGCAGGATGCCGCCGATATGCATCAGGCAACTGATGTCGCCGGAAACTACCACGTCGGCCCCGCTGCGCACGATATTCTCTTTCTTGCTCTGTCCCATGGCCAGCGAAGTGCCGGGCATTTTCACGCTGAAGGTGCCGCCGAAGCCGCAGCACTCTTCGATGTTCGGCAGTTCGCAGTAGGTCAGCCCCCGCACCGATTGCAGCAGCTTAAGCGGATGGTCGACGATGCCCAGTTCCCGCCGCCCGTGGCAGCCGATGTGCATCGTCACCTTGTGCGGAAAGGTGGCCCCGGTGTCGGTCACGCCCAGCATATCCACCAGGAACTCGCTGAATTCGAACACGCGGCGGCTGACGGCGAGTACTTCCGCGCTGGGATCGACGTGCGGGAAGAACACGCGGCACATGGCCGTACAGGAACCCGAGGGACTGATAATCCATCGGTACGGGGCAAAAACCTTGCAGAACTGCCGGATCACCGGCCGCGACTCGTCCCAATAGCCGGAGTTGAACGCCGGCTGCCCGCAGCAGGTTTGCTCGGCCGGAAAAACCACCGGCACGCCGAGGCGGTCGAGGATGCGGACCATCGCTTCGCCGATCCCCGGGAAGAACTGGTCGACATAACAGGGAATGAACATCGCCACCGGCTCGCCCTGCCGGTAGGGCGGGTCGTCTTGGCGCGGGGCGGGCTTGTAACGAGAGGCAGTAATCACGTTTTTCTCACGGGGGGGCAAGTCGTTGCGAGAAAGGCCGTTTCGGCCCTTTTGGTTATACCAACGCGGGGGACGATTGTCTAGGAGATGGTGCCGAAGACTTGGCGGAGAATTGATGCATACCAACCCGAAGCGTCAGCGAGGGCCCTGTGAGATTTTCGCCCTGTCGAAAACTTGCCGAGAAGGAGAAAATAAACTAGAATTCAATTTGTCGCGTGAGTTTTTCTAAAGCTGCTTCAGCTTCGCTTCCAGGAAAGGAATCATGTGATGAAAAGTCTTGTATTCGTTGTGACGATGGCCGTCGTATTGATGGCGCGTTCAAGCGTGTTGGCCCAAGGTTATGCAACCTTCTTGCCAGCGGCCCCAGCGCCGGCCGTTGCCTATTATGGCCCAGCGCCCGTTGTGCCCTACGGCCCGGTTGTCAGCACCGCCTACTATGCCCCGGCCCCATATTACGTCGCCGCGCCGGTAGTAGTAGTGCCCAGGCGCTATTATGTGGCCGCGCCGGTTGTGGCTGCACCGGTCGTGGTCGCCCCGGCCTACTATGGCCGGCCCGTGATCGTTCACCCCAAGGTCTATGTCCGTGGCGAACCGGTGCGGAACGTACTTCGCGCGGTAACGCCTTAGGACTGGCACAGAAATAAGTGTCGCCTTTCGCGGAGCGAAAGGCAACGATACGACAGTTGTTGATTTGTCGTTCCTTAACTGCCGACCAAAACGAAAGCCCGGCCGCCGGCGCCATGCTCGCATGGCGCCCGCGTCGGGCTTCACTTTACTCAAACCGGCCGAAACTCGCTGGCCAGCTTCTTACAGCGAATATCCCTGGCGATAAGTGGGCTGGACGATCTCCTCCAGCCCGCTGATATTCTTGACCTTCAGATTCTTGGGGTCCCATTCGACCTTCTCGCCCTTGCCGGCGGCGGCAACCCACACCGCCAGGTTGCCCAGCAGGATGGTCTCGGTGAGCGGGCCGGCGTAGTCGGGGAAGTTCGACATGGCCGGCTTGCCGCCCTTGATCGCACGAACCCACTCGGCAAAGTGGCCCGGCGAATGGACGAAATCGACCTCCGGTATTTTCACGCCGATCGCCTCAAAATTATCGCAATAGTCGCCGGGGGCGAAGATCTTGCCCTTCTCGCCCACCAGCAGCGCGCCGGAACCGCCCGGATCGCGGCCTTCGAGCAGGTCGGCGGGCGGACGCTTGCCGCCATCGTACCACCAGGCCTTGACGGCCGCCCGGCTGGTGGTGGCAGGGAACTCGAAGGCGATCACTGACCACTTGGGATAGCTGTCCTTATTGTGGCCGGAACTTTCCGCCTGCACAGAGATCGGGTCCTTGAGATCCAACGCGGCGAAAGGCATATTGAACGTATGGCAGGCCATGTCGCCCAGCGCCCCGCATCCAAAATCCCACCAGCCGCGCCAACTGAAGGGGTGATAGCCGTTGCCATAGGGCCGCTTGGGTGCCGGGCCGAGCCACAGATCCCAGTGCAGGTTCTTGGGCGGCTCGGCCGGCTTGGGACGGTCGCCGCCCTGGGGCCAAATCGGCCGATTCGTCCAGACGTGGACCTCTTTCACGGTGCCCAGCACGCCGGCTTTCACCGCCGCGGCCGCCTTGCGCAGACCGCCGTTGGCCGTTCCCTGGTTGCCCATCTGCGTGGCGACACCATTGGCCCGGGCCAACTCGCCCAGCACGCGGGCCTCGTGGATCGAGTGCGTCATCGGCTTCTGTACGAAGCAGTGTTTCTTCATGTGCAGAGCCATGGCGGCGGCCACGGCATGCACGTGATCGGGCGTGCTCACGGTCACGGCGTCGATGCTCTTGCCCATCTCGTCGAGCATCTTGCGAAAGTCGTTGAACTTCTTGGCCTTCTTGAAACGGTTCTTGGCGGCCATGCCCAGCTTGTTGTCGTCGACGTCGCAAATGGCAACCATGTCGCCAGAGCGGCCGGCATCTTCCGAATCGCTGGCGCCCTTGCCGTCGATACCGATGCTGGCGAAGGCGATGCGCCCGTTGGGCGAATTGCTTTCCTTGGCTTGCACGCCGCCGGCTACCCAGTAGCCCATAGTGGCAGCGGCCGATGTTAACAAGAATTCACGACGAGTTGACATGATTGAGAGACTCCATGCGGTTGGTGGGAGAAAAAAGGCGGGAAAAACGGACCCAGGCGCGGCAGCTTGGACCGCTACCGTCCATTATACGGCATAGTTTACAGTAATCGGTGGGCAAAGGCTTTGCAAGTGTTTTTTTGCCGCCTTTTCCCGCTGCGTTTTTGGGGTGACATAAATCGCGGCCGGTAAAACGCCGCTCGGCCCGTATGCAAACTTTGGAGAGTAATTGCAGTCGTCCCTTGCGCGAGGGCCAGCGGGGAATGACGGATCGCAAGGTTTTGGCGTTCACCATCCCCAAAACGCGAGCGGCGGCCACGTTCAATCGCCGTCATTTTGTCCGCCTGCGCCACACGGGCGCTCCGGGAGCCGCTTGCGCAGAACGCAACGTCACGCCGCCCGTCGCGTGGCCTGCGGCTGTCGAGGAGAAAAGGACAAAGTGGCCTGGGTGCCGTTTTCGAGGGAAACGGATGTTCGTGCTGCACGTCGTCTTCGTAGTCGCATCCGATAGCTCAGCAGCCCCACGGCGACAACGCCCAGCAGCGTCAGCGTCCCCGGCTCCGGCACGACGGCGAACTCGCCGTCGTGGTTCACCACGGCCCAAACCGTCTGGTTGGCCGTATTCACGCCCCAATCGCCCACCGTCGTGTCGCCATTGGGATAAGCCCCCACCTCGAAGTTGCCCGAGGTGGTGCCGATATTGCCGTTCACGGCGTTCTCCCACAGGCCGGTCGTTGGATCGAGCCACGCCAGGTACAGCGGGTCATCCGCGGCCGACGTGCCGGGCAATATGTCGGAGTCGTAGCTCATCTGTAGGACAAAGGGAGCAGTCTGCCCGCTGCTGCCGTTGAGGGCTATGCCGCTCAACTGCACGATGTCGCTAATCACACCCGAGCCAACCTCCGCTTGTGCGCGGGTCCGCCAGGCCATGCTAACCGTCTGAGCCGAGCCGCTGCTGTTGGTTCCTGCCAGGATCGTCGCCGTGCTGCCGGCCATGCCCTGCCCACCGCTGCCGCTGGTTGCGCTCACGGTCGATTCGAGGTTGGCGTAACTGCCGTTGACGGCGACAGGCGCAGTCAAGGCCTGGCCGAAGGCGGTCTGCGAATTGCTGTTGTCGGCCGTGGCGTTGCCCACGTTGCCTTGCAACGTGACCATCACCGCCCCGTTGTTATTGTTCCCTGCGCCGGGCAGGCTGCTGTCGTCGGCCAGTTGCGCCGCCGACATCGTGACGGTGTTGATTCCCGTGGTCGTGTAGTTGCTCGTGTTCAACGAGGCAGCGAACGTATTGCCGTTGCTGCCACTGTTTGCCGTAAGTCCATTGAACGTCGAGAGGTTGGTCGAAAGTGCCGGATCGCCGCTGTTTGAAAAGCCGGTCAGCTTGAGGTTGGCCGTATATGCCGCCGAGGTGTTCGCCGCCAGGTTGTAGATCGTGAAGCTCTGGCTGGGGATGGTCGCTCCCCGCAGGACGTTGCCGAAGTTGATGGTCTGGGTCGTCTGTGCGGCGCTGGACGACAACGAGGCGTTGGAATGGTCGAGGACAGTCAGGGTGGCCGAAGCGGAAACGTTCAACGGCGGCGATGCCCCCGGCAACGTATGGTCGTCGCCGACATTCAGCGAGAGCGTCTGCGTCTGGAGGCCAACTGCGCCTGTGTTGAATACGGCGGTATAGGCTTGCGCGGAGCCGGAAGGCACAAGCGCGCCGCCGGTGGGGCCGCTGACACCGCTGCCCAGCGAATTGACATCCAAAGAGGCCAACGCTGATTGGCCCCACGCTCCATTGGACAAGCTTAAGGCCGCCGTGATGCCCGTCGCTCCAATAATGACCGTCTGGTCGTTACCGCCGGCAACTGACAGGCTTGGTGCGGCGTGACCGAGGACTGTGAGGGTTGCCGTGGCCGTCTGCGATAGGTTGGACGAATTCGGATCGCTGGCAGTGAAAGCGATTGTGTTGCTGCCGAGATTCGTGGACGTGGCCGAGACGGTGCAGGACTGGCTGGCGCTGGGAACGAGGCTGCCGGTGCCGGACGTTATGGTTCCCAACGTAGCACTGCCGCTTACGACGGCGGCTGCCAGGGTGTAGTTGAGGTTGAGCCCAGCACTTGAGGAGTTGCTGACAATCATGCCAACAGTGCCACTGCCCCCCGTAATGATCGCAGTATTCTGGGGGTTGGCAAGAGCAATCGTTGCTGGTGCAATGTTCAAGGCGAAAACCGTGCCGTTGCCGTTCGCTCCGCCTCCGCAGGTCGTCCCGTAAAGCGTCGAGCCGTTGAGCGTAACACCGGCAAGAGGATCTGAACCGTTGCTGCCGTTGAACGAGCAGAGGATTCTGGGGTTGCCGCCGCTGGTGGGGATGCTGAAAAGCGTGCCGTCGCCGTTTGCGCCGCCTCCGGAGGTCGTGCCGAAAAGCGTCGAGCCGACAAGCGTCAAACCGGCAGCTGGATTTGCACCATTGTTGCCGTTGAACGAGCAAAGGGTGGTGGGGCTGCCGCCGCTGGTGGCGATGCTGAAAACCGTGCCGTCGCCGTTCCCCCCGCCATAGTAGGTCGTCCCGTAAAGCGTCGAACCGTTGAGCGTCAAACTGGCTTGTGCGTATTGTCCATTGCTGCTGTTGAACGAGCAAAGGGTGGTGGGGCTGCCGCCGCTGGTGGCGATGCTGAAAACTGTGCCGTCGCCGTCCGCGCCGCCATAGCGGGTCGTGCCGTAAAGCGTTGAGCCGTTGACCGTCAAGCCGGCAAATGGCGTTTCACCGCTGCTGCTGTTGAACGAGCAAAGGGTCTTGAGGCTGCCGCCGCTGGTGGCGATGCTGAAAACCGTGCCGTCGCCGTTCCCACCATTGGCGGTCGTCCCGTAAAGCGTCGAACCGTTGAGCGTAAAACCGGCAAGGGGCCATGCACCATTGCCCCCGTTGAACGTGCAGAGCGTCGTGGGGCTGCCGCCGCTGGTGGCAATGCTGAAAACCGTGCCTTCGTTGTTCGCCCCGCCAACTGCGGCCGTGCCGTAAAGGGTCGAACCGACAAACGTCAAACCGGCTTCCGGCCACTCACCATTGCTGCCATTGAACGAGCAGAGCGTCGTGGGGTTGCCGCCGCTGGTGGCGATGCTAAAAACCGCGCCGTCGCCGCTCGTCCCACCTGACCAGGTCGCCCCACCCGTCGCGGTCGTGCCGAAAAGGGTCGAGCCGACAAGCGTCACACCCGCATTGGGACCGTTGCCATTGCTGCCGTTGAACGAGCAGAGGGTCGTTAGGGTCTGGGCGTGGGCTCGCCCCACTACCAGATAGAGCAGGACCAAAATTCCGACCCGTGTGACATTATGACGCAGGTTCTTATTTCCAAAAGAACGAGAACGAACCAGTTCAGAAATCCAGCGTTTCATCGGCCGTCTCCTTCGAGGTTGCGGTGACCTGTTATTAGTGTATTTGCATTTCGTCTTCGCCGCCAACCCCAGCCCAACAGTCCGATCGTCCCCGCCCCCAGCAGCACTAGGGTTCCCGGCTCGGGCACGACGTTGAGTACCACGTCGTTGCCTTGGATGGCGATGTTCGCCGGCAGACCGTCGATCGTGCCGCTGGTGCTGGTCCCCAGGCTGCCGATGGGCACAGAGCTGGTGTCAATCAGCGTATACGTGCCGGCTCCGAAGCCGCCCATCGGCGTGAAGTTGAAATCGGCGAACTGCTGGCCGCTGAGCACCAACGGCCCCGAGGGCATGTAGACCTCGTCGCTATCCGCTGGCGTGTCGAGAGCGTAGTCCATCTGGGCGCCGGACAACAGCGAAAGGCTGCCGCTGACGGTCATTGGGCTGGGAGCCGCGCCCGGCGACAACGACCCGCCCGAGGCCACGGTCACGCTGGTCAGGCTGCCGGAGCCGCCCAGCATGCCACCGCTGTTGACCGTCACCGGGCTGACGAGCGAGCCGTTGACGAGGAGTGTGCCCTGGTTGACCGTGGTGGGGCCCGTGTAGGTATTGCTGGCTGTCAGGGCCAATAATCCTGACCCGGTCTTCGTTATCGCCGTGGTATAGCTTTGGCTGCTCACGACGCAGCCGATGGTCAGCGCGTCGCCCGCGTTGACGACATCGACGGCGCCGGCGGCAATCACTAGCGAGGCCCCGTTGGAGCCGCTGATGGCGCTGGTGCCGGTGGCCGTGATGGCGGGACTTCCGGCCGTGCCCGTGTACTGCCACGGGCCGTAAATGATCAACGCCGCCCCGCTGCCGCTGCCCAGCGTGACCGTGCCGTTGTTGAGGTTCAGCAGATTGATCTCGTCGCTGTAGCCGTTCAGATCGAAGGTCGTGCCGGGATTCACCTGGACCGCCGTCGTGGCGGGCACCACGCCGCCTGCCTGGCATTGGAACCGCCCGCCGTTGATGACCAGGCTGCTGGCGCCGTTGGAATAAGCGGCCGTCGCGACACTGAACGTGTCGGAACCGATCTTTGTCAGCGTGTTGTTGCCCCATTCAAACTCCGTAAGGCTGCCGAGATTGATGTCGCCGGCGCCGCCGACGGTCGTGTTTCCGTCCAAGGTGACGTAGCCGTTGGGGCTGTTCATGGTGGCGGCCCGGGTGCTGGAGTTGATCAAGGCGCCGACGCCGCCGACGCCGCTGCCGATGAGGCCCACGACGTAGGTCGTCGCGGGCCAGGCGTAGCCGTTCAGGTCCAACGTGCTTCCGGGACAGATGGCGATCGAACTGCCGGCGGGATTGCCCAGGGCGGTGCTGTTGGCCAACTGCAGCGTGCCGGCGTCAATGCAAGTTGAGCCGGTGTAGCTGTTGCTCGCGGCGAGCACAACCGTGCCGCCGCCGGCCTTGGTCAGCGCCGTCGAGCCGCCGACCGGCGCGGCGACCGTCAAGGTCCCGCCCGTCGCCGCGTTCACGAGCAGTTCGGGCTGGGAAGTGAAGGCGTTGCTGCCGCAAAGGAGCAGGCCGCTGCCGGAGATCGTGTACGTGTTGCTCGTGCCCCCGGCGTAGAGTATCGCGCCTCCATACGTGCCGTAGGAAGTGGCGTTGCCCATGATCGAGAGGTTGTTGGCCCCCAAGTTCAGGCCTTGCCCTCTGCCCGTATCGGTAAGCTTCAGGGAGTTCATCGTTTCGGAGAGGGTCAGCGCGCCGCCACCGTTGAGCAGGTAGTTGCCGGTTACCGACGCATTGCCGGCGGCGAACGGCAGGTAGCCCGTGTAGGCCACGATGTTGCCGGTGCCGCTGGAGGCGCTGCTGGCGGCCCAGTCAACCCCGTTGTAGGTCGCCCAGCCGCCGAGGATGCCGTTGGAATTCGAGCTGGAAGTGGTCAAGTGTCCGGCGTAATCTGCGGGGACGACAAAGTTCAGCGCGGCGCCGAAATCGCGAGTCAGGGTGCCCAAGGCGATACTGGCGCTGCCGGCGACGTTGGCCACGGCGAGCGTCGAACCGCCGCCAAGGCCCGCGACGGGGTTCGGGTCCAGCGTGGAATCGATAAGCGCGCCCGGCCCCGCCGCTTCCACGGCGCCTCCGACGACGAGGCTGGCGGCGGCCGGGTTGGGAACGATTTGCACCGTTCCCCCCGCGATCGCTAGTCCGCCGTTGGCGCCGCTTGCGCATTTCGGCCCAGTGTTGGTCGAATAGTTCAGCACCAGCGAGCCGCCGTTGAGGATCGTCCGTCCCGCGGTGCCGCTGTTGCTCCCGGAGAAGGTAAAGACCCCGGTGCCGACATCGGTCAAGTACGTGCCTTGGCCGACGACGCCCGAGAAGGTCGTGGCGGCATTGTTCGAACCGAAGATCATCGCGGAGGAGCGGCCTTGATAACCGGCAAGCGTGCCCGACCCGGCGAGCGCGCCGAGGGTAAGCGCGTAGCCGTAAGCCTGGAGCGACGAGCCGGGCCCCATGGTCACGGACTGGCCGCTCAGTGCGTTGGCCACCAACGTGCCCGAATTGAGCGTAATCGGACCGCTAAACGTGTCGGAATTGAATAGGGTGACCGTGCCGCTGCCGGAAACCGTCAGCCCCACCGAAGACAGGCCGTTGTCCACGATGGGAGAATTTATCGTTATTTGCGAGCCGGGGCCGGGCACTTGAATCACGAGATCCGACGCCCCGGAGGTCAGCGAGCCGCCGCTGAGGTAGGCCCCGTAACCGGCGTTGGTCACGAGGATGCCGCCGCTTTGAATGGTCGTCAGGCGGGGGTAAAGACTAACTTGGGTGTTTGCCGTGTTGAAGCGAACGCTGTTCGGGTCGCCGTAGGCGTAGGAGAGCGTGCCGCTTACGGTTACGTTTGCTCCGCTGCCCCAAGTGGAAGCATAGGAGCCGACCACCGCGATGCTGCCGCCGTTGACCGCGGCCCAATCGGTGCCGCCCACGGTCGCCCAGCCGCCGAGGATGCCGTTGGTGTTGGACGCCGTGGTGGTGATGGCGCCCCTGCCACCGGGAAGCGTGAAATTCACCGTGCCGCCCTCGCTGCGGCCGATGGCCCCCAGGGCCAGCGTAGTGCCGCTGCCGCCGTTGTTGGCGACCGTCACGGCCGAGGCGCCGGCGGCAACTGTGGTCCCGTTGAACGTCTGCGAACTGGTGCCCGCAGCGGCGCCGTCCAGCAAAAGCGAGCCCCCGCTCAGGATGAGGGCCGAGCCGGCGTTGACGAGATTGGTCGGCGCCGCCATGTTGCTCATGCTCAGGGCAAGCGCGCCGCCGCTGACTTGCGTCGCGCCCGTGTAGCTGTTTGCCGCCGAGCCCGAAAGCAGCAGCAGGCCGGGTCCGCTCTGGACCAGCCCGCCGCTGCCGCTGAGCAGGCCGGAAAGCGTCGTGTTCCCGCTGCCCGCCAACGTGAGTGCGTAACCGCCGTTGGCGACGTTGCCTGAGACGGTCAACAGGCTGCCGGAGTTGTTGAGCCAGGCTTGCGGTCCGCCCAGCGCCAGCGGCGTGCCGATCGTCCAAGGACCTGCGCCGGCGTCCATTTCGATTCCCGCGGCGGCGTTGCCGTTGATCGTGGCCGAGTTGAGCGTGAGCGTGCTGCCGCTGACAGTAAGCGATCCGCTGCCCGTGTCCCTGAGGCCGCCCACGGAGGCCGCTGCGCTGAGGGCCGGCTGGTAGAGGTAGGTGGAGTTGAGGTTGAACAGGCCGATATCGCCGCTGCCGGGCGGCGTGCCGCCCCAGTTCGAGCCGATATTCCAAACCGTGCCCGTGTCTTGCCAGGTACAGATGGCCGCCGCGGCCGACCCATGCAACGACGAGCCCAAGAGCAGGACTGCGATAGCGACAATGCCCAATCGACGGACGGCAACCACGACTCTGCCGCAACGTGCCGGGTTGCTGTCACGATCGAAAGCCCTTACGACCCACTCCATCGTTCCTATGCTTCGCTTCAACATGATTCACCTCCGACATTCAAGTCCACAAACTCCGCAAACCGACACGCAAACACACGACCGCCCAAGCGGTCTCAAACCGGGGAAACGCAACGGGAACAAACCACGATCGCCCGAGCCCGAGGTCCGGCGATCAAAGAACCGTCGCGTTGTCGAGTAGCACGCCGATCCGACCTCACGCACGCGGTGCCTCAAGACTTTCATCACGCTTCAAGACCATGGAACTTGTCCCCGCTTGAAAACCGCTCCAAGCGAGAATCCGCCCAGGCTTCAAAAGCCGGGAGGGATTGCCGCCTGCAAAAGCAAGGGGAAGAGGCCCCAACCGCATGGGAGCCGTCAAGAGGGGCAACCTGCCAAACATCCGTCTTCTCCTTGAGTACACAAATATCTTGTCCGCATCTTCAGGCTGCACCGCGATCGCGCAGCACCTCACCACAAAAGACACTCAAGGGAGAACGAACAGGCGAAAGATAGGCGCGCAGTGCGAGACTCGCTTGAGAGTCACCGTCAAAGTGAGCCGCGCCGGTACAGCTGAGTAAATAGGATCCCCGCCGGGCTATGGGGCTGGTACCGTGCTCGTTACGCG
>Ga0181520_10000713_pt1 | contig 71826 bp, 75 predicted proteins | sample PEATcosm2014_Bin_29_FD_132451 | JGI IMG/M metagenome (GOLD analysis project Ga0181520, IMG submission 132451) | Peatland microbial communities from MTU Mesocosm Facility, Houghton, MI, USA - PEATcosm2014_Bin02_30_metaG | ecosystem: Environmental > Terrestrial > Soil > Wetlands > Peat | place... | reverse complement strand
GCCCGCCCGCCCAACGGGTGCGCCCGAACTCACCGCGTCCGCAGTCGCGTCTTCCGTACCAAGGTTCGCTCCGCACGCTCTCTCATGGTAGCGGCCGCAGCACGCCGTCAAGGGACAAGCCCTTGACTGCGCGCTTAGTCGGCCGCTGCTCCAGAGAGCGTCTTGCGGAGCAAACGCGCCGCGAGAGGTCGAACTTATCAGCTCTCATCACCAATCGTATGGGAATCGATATCTATGCGAAGTGGGACGGTATGACGAAGGCCGAAGAAAAGGCGCAGGTCACCGGCTTCAGCGTCGCGCATGGCCACGTAGGGTGTCTCCACGAGGCGTATCACGGCGAGCCGTATGCGACGAAAGTGCTCGTGCCGGAGGCTTTCGAGGAACTCCGCGTGCCAATCCACGCGGCGACGCTCCGGGACCGCCTGCCGGCCGTGCTTGTTGTCGCCGAAGCGCGCGAGCGAAAAATCTACGGCGTCCACGATCCGGCTAAGATCGAGCGAGTGCTTCGGAGCTACTGCGACTTCGTCGCTCTGTGCGAGCGGAAAGAAGCGGAGACACGAGAACCCTGTCTCATCATCGCGAGCTACTAGCCCGCGCTTACCCGCCCCTCACGGGGCGGGTAATGCATGCTTCCTCTCCCGGTCAGGTGAACGACGCGCGCCAAGTTTCGGTACGAAGATGCACCGCATTTTCTATTGGCGGCGATGACACGTCTTCAAACAAGGAAGTGATGTGGCTGCGAGCGGCCACTAGAAGTTCACTCGGTCTCGGTGCCACGCAGCCACGACGGGGTCGCTACTAATCAGACCGTGCTGTTTCAGCGCGCTCACCATATGCCCGAATACGTTTGACGTTGTGCCGATGACCGGCTCCAAAGTCGCGATCATTTCCTCATCCTTTCGCGTCCCGCTCATGCCGTGCGTGTGAAAATAACCGGGGCGATTGCCGTACAAGTCAATGCTTTCCGGGTATCGCGCATGGATGAAGTTGGAGAATGCACGGTAAATGCTGAAATAGGCTTCCGCAGCCGGCTTTCGTCCCTCCAGTTCCTCGAATTGAGCCGCTATCTCATCTAATGTCTTCCCAATCGTCGCGTTCACCGTTCCCTGCTTTATCGGCGGTTTTTGAAACGGCGCCGACGGGTCTCTATCGTAATCTGCGAAATAAGCCTTGATGTACCTTTCGACTCTCCCGACGTGCTCCGCATCCCGGCTCGGATCCACTACAAACTCCAAATGCGTGTTGCACTCAACGACAACGCGTATCAGCGCGTTCACTTGGAATATGTATCCTAAGCGTGCTAGCTCGATTGCCGCGTTCAGTGTAGTCAGCGCTACTGCCGCCTTGAGTAGGCAAAAGTGATGGATATTAGGATGTTCGTAGCGGTATGACCGGCCGTCGCCCGTTGCGACCAACTTCGGCTGATCTAGTGACGCGGAGAAGAGTCGCACCAACCTTTCCAACGGCTCCAGTTCCTCTTGGAGCCTCTGAAGCGCAGCATTCATATCCATCTTCGTCTCACGCTGCTTCCTTGATCGGCTCTATGAGCGATTCATCGTCCTTATCGGCCTTCGAGCTATTGACCCGTTTCGATACCGCCCATCGCTGCAAATAATCATTCGGCGCCGGACGCAGGATTTCTTTACCCGCCTCCCCGCCGAGCCACGGCTGGAATTGGTCACTTTGAAGCAAGGCCGGCATGCGGTCGTGAACGTCAGCGACAAACTCATTCGGCTCGGTGATTATCATCGTGCACGACTTGAGCTTCTCGCCGGTCTCGCGGTTCTTCCACTCATCCCACAGCCCGGCCGCAGTCAGGATGGACGAGCCGTCGCGCGCGGTGAAATACCACGGTTGTTTGCCGTGCGCGGTGTCTTGCCATTCGAAATAGCCGGAAAGTGGAATAAGGCAGCGGGTGCGTTTGAATGCGTGGCGGAAGAACGGCTTGGCATCGACCGTCTCGGCCCGCGCAGTGAACGTTGCAATCTTCGCGTCCTTGAGCGACTTGCTCCACCATCGGGGAATAAGCCCCCAACGCATCTGTACGAGCTCACGCTTGTCCCCTTCCGCCAGGACTACGTCGACGGGATCGGTGGGGCAGACGTTGTAAATAGGGCGCACGTTGTGCGGCGGCGCGTCCATCGTCAGCCGATAGAGCGCGACCAACTCCGCCCAGGTCGTCTTAGTTGTGAAGCGTCCGCACATGAAAGCTATCGCCAGGAGAAAACTGTCGCCATTCGCGCTGATACGTCACACGATATATTGTCCGACGAAAAAACGGCCGGGCGTTCTGGCTTCCCCGGCCACTCTCCCCGTTACATAACGGAATGTAGGATCGCTAGAGCAGTTGCAAGTTGCGCTAGGTCCAGGGTGATGACTATTTTCATGTCGCACCTCCGATTTTTTTCTAGGGGCCGGGCCAGAACCCGTGTGAAGCCCATGCAGCGCCCAAGTCTGTGATTTCTTCGGCCTTTGCCAAGGGCTTCAGTGGGCGCGGCGCGGGTAGCACGGCCCGCTATCCGCGACCAGTGAATTTTGAGAGGTTTAGTTGAACCAACTCTTTTGGCTTGTCTTCAAGCAAGGTAACGGGGTGGCTGTGTTCATCCAGCCTGCCGGCGACCTCATCACAGCGCGAATGCGCGTGGCACTCGCCGGCATGGATGGTGAATTCCAGGAAGGTCACGAGTTGGACGCGAAGATTGCCAAGAGAATGGCGAAGGATCAGATCGGCAAGATACTCTCGCGTAAGCAGGCGACCGCACTTCTGAAGAGATTAGACAGGTGAGGATTTACATCCGAATTGGAGCATATCGTATTGGAGAGCAGTGCATATGTCGGAGATAAATTCCTTTTCGACCGGACTGCACTTTTCTACGACGGCAATGCGCCTCTGCTTAGTGGGATATCCGCGTTTTATAGCGTCCGGACGAGCCTTCCAAATTGCCAACCATCCATCTTTGCGCCGCTTCCAAACCAGTCCCGGAGCGTCGGGTACGATCGGCGCCCTTTCAAAGCGAATAATCAGGCCCCCGATTAGATTGCGGACGCGCTTATTAGTTACCACTACCCAAGCGGCGAGTATTTTCTCGGGATACCAGCCATAAAGGTGCGCGACAGCGAGCGCTGCACGAGACGCTATCAACGCGACTAAGGCTATCCACGCACCAGCGATTATGCGCCATAACGCGTCCATATCCGGGAGCCCTATCCGAGAAGCCTTTTGCTGATTCGTGACTGTAGCGGGCCGATGAGGCTTCCGTGTGCCCCTATGTATTTTGTACCCACAGTTCTTCGACAGGCTTGACACCGACCGCTGATGTTCTCATTTTGTTCTTATGTCAATCGACGGTATTGGCCGGTTTCCGAGCCAACTGGCCGGATTTGAAAATACGAGTGGCTGGTTTTGATGGCACTCCCTAGCTACCGAGGATTTTTTCGATTTCTTCTAAGATTTTGCAATGATCCTGAAATCGGAGGGGTGCAGCACAGTAATATCGGTTCGTCGAAAATGGCTGATTATTCCGACGTTCAATTACAAAATCAATTTCATCAACGGTGTCCACCGTAACTTGAGTAATCATCCTTGCTGTCTCGGAACCAAAAGCCAACCGCTTAACAACCAATTGTTTGCGTCCGAGTGCACCATTGATGAGATTTCCAATTGCCGCAAGCTTATCAAGAGATTCGAAGGTATGCTCGAATTGGGCAATGAAAATACCAAAATGCTTCCGATCTGGATTTTCGAAGCGGAATTTTAGATCGCTTAACAACGAAAACAATCTATCAGCAATTATATCCGCCTCATCTGTATCCTGAGCCTGTATAGTGATTCCATTATTCGCCAGCCATATTTGTTTAACGGAGACTTGCTTATTGTTGTTAGTAAATTGGCCATTCGTGAAAATAAGATGCGGAATTAGTCCGCCGCCAGGAATTGGAAAATCAAATGGCCAGTCTTGTTGTGTCACCTTAAACGTTTCAGTGATTGCCTGAACCAAGCTTGGAACTTGGACACCCTCCTCCAGTGGTATGACTTCCTCCGGGGAATATTTAACCATGCAGGAACCGCTGAGCTTTGCAGTTATCTTCATGTCAGTTGGCGACCTGATTGATTGTTTGGGCGACCGCGTTCATTTGTTGAGCTACACGAATTTCTTTCATCTTTGCTTTCTTAGTAGCCCAATTTAACGGACCTGACGGCAAAGGCGCGGCGAGCGTTCCGTTGATTGCTATAAAATCGACGCCTTGTGGCAAAATCATCCGTTGTCCAATACCCTGCCACGGTTCGAGCACACCGAGTTGGGCTCCATAAGACTGATTTCCGTATACCGTTGCTAAATCAAAGGCTGCCTGCCCAACAGACAAGGCCGGTTGAGCAGTTTCACTTTCAGCGGGAGCAGCCGATTTCTCATTCTCTTTTTCATACGAATCTGGCGCGAGCGCTTTCAGCGAGTGGTCTTTTGTCCAATCCAAAAAGGTTTTGAATCCGACGAACCGAATTATCAAAGCGACGTCGAGTTTAATCGCAATCTTCAACAAGGTCTGAACATTGACCTTGCCGTAGCTTTGATTTTCTAGTCGAGACACCACGCTTTGAGGCATGTCGATTAGCTTTCCAAATTCAGCTTGCGACATATCTCCTCTGAGCGCGCGAATTTGCGCAGCCAGAAACACCTTCAAGTGTTGCGCTAAATAACTGTCGCGGAATCGCTTGTTTTTTAGCTGAGAAGCCAGATCAATCGTCAATGAGCCAGATCGGCTTTGCGCGCGTCCAGTCACGTTCTACCTCCCCTTTGCGTTCTTGTGCCGTCGCGCACGGTTCTCCGTATCTTCGATCGGCGGTCTTGTCGAAACCGAACAACATTGTGATGGTGCCTTCGCGCGGTCCGCAATAGGCCAAGACTCTCGCGCACACCTTGGGGTCTTTGTTGTCCAGAAGAAGTTCGGTCAAACCTACGCATCTGCTCGCCGAGCGTTTTTCGAGAGGTTTGTAGAGTTTTTCGGACCATTGATTCTTGGGTTGCGCATTCAAAGTCTGAGTAACCGCAATGAAGGCAGCCTGAATTTCGGGCGACTGGCTTTCATACCAGGCCCGAATGACGTCCATTCCATCTAAGTCATGATAACACTGAAACAAGCCCATGTCATAGCTTTTTTGCTATAATTGGTGAATTTTGCTCTTCCCATTCAATCGCAAATTTGCTATAGCCCATTGCAGAGCGAAAATGGCTTACCCAAATCCGAGTAAGCCACCGTCGCCATTGTAAAATGCCGGTTCGTCTAGTGGCAGGACACCTAGATTTACCCCTCGGAAACCTACGTTCGAATCGTAGACCGGGAGCGTTAAGTGGGATCGGCACCGCGCCAACGGCACCGATCCCGGATCACCACCCAGGGATTGGTCCCCTGAGCTATGACCACTTCGGGAAGTATAGCGCGCCATGCTCGTACCTTCCATAGTTATAGCGGACCGATCCCCAAACCCATGGATTGGTCCCATGAATATCCTCTCCCGCGAACAACAAATCGCGGTTATTTCCGCGCTTACCGAAGGCTTAGGTATTCGCGCGACCGCGCGCATTACCGGCGTCAATCGGGAAACAGTGGGCACGCTTGCCTTTCGGGTCGGTCGCGGCGCGGCTGAGCTACACGACCGCATGATGGTCGGACTTCGCGTGAACCGTATCGAGTGTGACGAACTATGGGCTTATGTCGGCCACAAGCGTAACCCGCAGAAAGGCACCGCGCGGCCGTCACCCGTGAAGGGGGACCAATACACCTACGTTGCGCTGGCAGCTTCGACGCGGGCGATCATCGGCTATCGCACCGGCAAGCGCACCACCGATACCACGGATGATTTTATTCAGGACTTGCGCCAGCGCGTGATCGGCGTGCCAGAGATTTCGACCGATGGCCTCCACTTCTATAAGAACGCGATCCGCGACGCCTTCGGCAAGCGCGCCTCGCATGGCGTTATCAACAAAACCTACAGCGTAACGCACCTGAACGTGACCGAAGCGTCGCGGCGCTATTCGCCCGCCGCCGTAATAGCGGTAGAGCGGGTAGCGATCGCTGGCGAGCCGGAGCACATTTCGACCAGCTACGTCGAACGCCAAAACCTGTCGCTCCGCATGGCCTCAAAGCGGCTCGCTCGGCTGAGCAATGGCTTTAGCAAAAAACTGGATTGCCACCTTGCGGCCGTCGCGCTCTACGTCGCGTTCTATAATTTCTGCCGCACGCACGAAGCCTTGCGGATGACGCCCGCGATGGCGCTCGGCATTACCGATCATGTTTGGTCGATTGGCGAACTGCTAGACGCAGCGTTGGCAACACAGCCAATCACACCGACGCCGTCAGCGCCGGATCGGCGTCGGCGCTTCCGAGTAATTGAAGGTGGAAAAAATGAAGATTGATGTGGACACGCACAAAAATAGCGCGAGTCGCTTAGCAGCGATTCGACGAATCAAGTACGGTAATTTGCTGTAAAGCGATTCGCCCCGCCTTGTTAAGGGGCGGGGCGAACGTCGTGTGAAGTTCGAGGCGACACACGAAACTGAGGAATAAGGGCCCTTAGCTCAGTAGGCAGAGCGGCGGACTATTAATCCGACGGTCCCCGGTTCGAGGCCGGGAGGGCCCACCCTCAATCCAGGCACCCTTGCGGGTGCCTTTTGCATTTCTAGGACCTGATAATGCCCGAGTCGAGCCAACGGATCAAGATTTTTGTCATCTATTTGGATGACAAAAATGGGCTACCATCGGCCTATGGCCGGTCGCCGAAAGAACGCAGAGCCAACAAAGAAAGTTGAGCCGCGCCTTTCCCCAAAGGTGCACGCTCAGCTTCAACGGCTTGTCGATATTGGTACTTACGGCGGCAATCCGACCGAGGTAGCGAAGTATCTGATCTTGAGGGAAATCGATGATTTGACGCGAGCCGGCGTGCTGAAACCTCTGGACTGAATTATGCCCGCTCTAAACATTAATCCACATTGCCGAGTGCGCGCGGGAAGGACTTGCACCTTCGCCTCCCCTTTAACTGTGGGGGCGTTCATCTTCCAAAACTTCCGCGCTCACTTCAGGCGTAATTTGAGGCGAAGCCTCATAGTCCACCTGCCTTCCTGCGCCGCTAGTGGCGTGCCGTTTAGCTAAGTGGCCGGATTTGGATTCGCCAGTGGCCGGTTCCGGCCAGTACCTCAATCGACCCGGACGACGGCCAGCTCCACACGCTCGGCCTCCTCGAACAGCTACGCGGTGAGTGCAACAAGCTGTGGGGCGCCTCCTCGGACGCCTACTTCCGCGTGGACAAGCTTCTCCAAGAATTGGCCAACCCGAATCTCCACGACATTCCGACCAACCTGCCCTTTCGCGTCGAGATGTGGGACCGCCACGACCAGCACATCCGCTGGGTAGTGGCCGCATCGTCGAGTGTAGCGATCGGCCAGGCCGCGCTCGACACGGCTATCGCCACTTATCCGACGGAGCGCTTCACGCTTCGGAACGGCATCTTGGTCATTCGCGTGTCACGACCCTGGGAAGAATTAAGCTGGGGGTTTATCAGCCGCCAGTCTTCGCCGCCTCGCAGGGAAAGATTCCTTCTGCGCGGCGTTGCGCGGCGCCAGTTGCGTTGCTGAGCCAAAAAAGAGCCAAAAATTCTGGCTCGCTTCGGAAACCCCCATGAAATGGCGCGCTCGGAGAGATTCGAACTCCCGACCCTCAGATTCGAAGTCTGAAGGTCGCATTCCACGGAACCGCTTTATGAACGCCCACCGCCTGCACTTCATGCATCAGTCACCGCAAAAATCTGCCCAGGCTGCCATTAACCGCCGACGTTTTTCGAAAAGATCGGACCTGCGGTAGGCGGCTTCAGTTTTGCTTTCTATCGCGTGCGCCAGCGCCATCTCAACGACTTCATTCGGGAAGTTCGTTTGTTCCGCGGCCCAATCTCGGAAGGTCGAGCGAAACCCATGGGTCGTAACTTTACTGCAGTTCATGCGGCCTAGTGTCATGAGTAGAGCCATGTTGGATAGGGACGATCCGGGTTTGCCTCCGGGAAAAACATAATCTCCCCCCAGCTCCTTCATCTTCTGGATTACAGCGTATGCTGCATCAGAAATTGGAACGCGATGCTCACGTTTAGTTTTCATGCGGCTGGCGGGAACGACCCAAATCCTGTTCTTCAGATCGAATTCAGGCCAGCCAGCGTAGATCACTTCGCCGGTGCGTGCCGCCGTAAGAATGAGAAATTCCAGCGCGGCCGCTGCAATGCCGCCGAGCTTACGAAGTTCACTCATGAACGCCGGGATTTCGGCGTAAGGGAGAGCGGCATGATGCTTTATAGGTCTTACGTTTGCGCGAGCCGGCAACAGATGGCTGAGATGACCTCGCCATCGCGCCGGATTCTCGCCGGTCCGGTAACCGCGTACTTTTGCCCAATCGAGGATGGCTTCGATCCGTCCGCGTAAACGGCGAGCCGTTTCTGTCTTTTTGCTCCAGATTGGCTCGAGCACTTTGATGATGTGATCAATATCGACGTCCTGCACGCCAACCGAGCCAAACACCGGAGAGACGTAAGTGGCGAGCGTGTTTCGCCATTGCTGTTGGTGTTTTTCGTTCTTCCAGGCGGCCTGATGGACGTTGACGTAGGCCTCGGCGCATTGGTCAAAGGTCATCGACCGCACCGCCGTCAACTTCGCCGACGCGGCCCGCTCCACCTCTTCGAGGTTTCGCTGGGCGAGCGGATCCTGTCCTTCGCTGAGCAGAAGCCGCGCGTCGCTTGCTTTCTTTCGCGCGTCGGCGAGGCCAACGTTATTGAAACCACCGAATCCCATCTCGCGCGCGCGGCCGTGCAACATGAAACGAAACGTCCAACTTTTTGAACCATTACGACCGATGCGCAAATACAGCCCGCCACCGTCTGCATAAAGACCGGGCTTGCTCAACCGGGTGACTGCCAACGCGGTCAATCGCTGAAGTTTCTGCGCCATCTGATGAAACGCCTATTCGCGGCGGACAAGATGTCCGCCGATTCACCATCCACTGCCTCGTGGGTTCGAATCCCAAAACAGCCGATGTGTCCGTCTAACATCTGTCCGCCTAAACCCATAAGGTGTTCCACAAAGCTAGCGCGGATTGGAATGGTCCGCGGCGAACAGCCATGAACGGAAATCTAGCAAGAAATCAAAGTATTGCAATGCGCTTCGCGAGCAGAGGCGAACGATGGCGAACGGTAGCGGAGTAGTGTCTGGCGGAGGGAGTGGGATTCGAACCCACGATACGGTTTCCCGTATACACGCTTTCCAAGCGAGCGCCTTCAGCCACTCGGCCATCCCTCCGGCGGGAAACCGGCAATATAGCACGCGGCTTGCCATGACAACCGCAAGCGCAAACGCGAGCGGTTGCAGGCCCGATTGCGAAAAATAGCCGTAACGCGTCCGTATATGTGAGATGCGGCCGGCGCCGCGCGAATACAACCGGGGCACCATTGCGTTGCCCGTTTTGTCGCGCTTTTGCTACGTTGGCGGAACAAATGGCGGCGCAATCCAGGGGAGCGGCATGATCGTACGCGAGCGGGCGGATGGTTCTTTGATTCTGATCAACCAGACCGACCACGCCAAGTTGTCCGGGCAATGCGCCGCGCATTGGGGCAATGAGCGCTTTGCGCGGCCGAAACCGTATGAAGCGGTTGTACGCGCCGCGATGTTTCACGACAGCGGCTGGTATGATTATGAAGCGAGCCCGTCGATCGCGCCGGGCACCGGCAAGCCGCTCAATTTCATGCAAGTGACATGGGGCAAGCCGCAACGGCGCGCTTTCGAGTGGGCGATCGCCTGGATGACGCAGATCGAACCGTATTCCGGCTTGCTCTTGAGCAAACATCGAACCGGTCTGCAGCGGGGCCGCTACGGCCAGATGGAACACCCGAAAGCGTTCAACACCCAGAACCTTCCCGAGGACAACGAAGACTTTCTCGCCCGCAACGAAGCGACGCAGGCAACGCTGTTGCGGGACTACGATGAAGCGGAATTTTGGACCAACTATCGGCTGCTGCAGACGTTCGACTTTATCTCTTTGTTTCCATGCAACAAGGACGTGGTCGACGACGTCATCGAGCCGGTACCAACATCCTACGACGGCCGGTCGGCGCCCGTGCGTCTGACGCTCAAGACCATCGAAGGCACCAAGGTCGCGGTCGATCCGTTCCCGTTCGATGTCGATCCGCTGCGCGTGCAACTGGTGCGGCGCGAATTCGACGGCAGCGTGTTTGCCGACGCCGCGGCATTCCGGGAAGCGTATTTCAAAACTGTGCCGGTTGCCGTCGACTTCTTGCTCTGCAGCCGGCCGCAGTAAACGGAAACGCGGTCATGAAAGCGATCCGTGTGCACGCCCATGGCGGTCCCGAAGCCATGGTCCTTGAAGACCTGCCGATGCCGATACCCGGATCGGGGCAACTTCTCATCGAAGTGAAGGCCGCCGGGGTCAATTTGTTCGACACCCAATTGCGCAGCGGGCTTTACAAACGCCCGCTGCCGCTGACGCTCGGTCTCGAAGGCGCCGGCACCGTCGTGGCTCTCGGTCCCGACACCGGCGGTGTCGCAGTTGGCGAGCGCGTCGCCTTTGTGTTCGCGGCCGGCAGCTATGCCACCCACACGCTCGCTCCGGCGGAGCGAGTGGTGCCGTTGCCCGATGCGATCGGTTTCGCCGACGCTGCCGCGGTACTCTTTCAGGGTTTGACTGCCCACTACCTGGCGACGTCGACCTTCGCGCTTCATCCCGGCGCCAGTTGCCTCGTCCACTCGGCCGCAGGCGGCTGCGGCATTCTCTTGTGCCAGATCGCCAAGATTCGTGGCGCCGAGGTTATCGGCGCCGTTTCGACACCAGCAAAAGCCGATATCGCTCGCGAGGCCGGCGCCGACCACGTCGTCGTCTATGCGCAAGAAGACTTCGAACAGGCGGTCAAGCGCATCACCAATGGTCGCGGCGTCGACGTTGTCTATGACGCGGTCGGGCTCGACACCTACGTGCGCAGCATGAATGTGCTGCGGCCACGCGGCTTGTTGGCGCTCTATGGCGAGGCTAGCGGCGACGTGCCGCCGATCGACCCGCGCGAACTTTTGTTCCGAAAATCGCTCTACCTGACGCGGACCGGTCTCGATCACTATATCGCCGACCGTGCCGAGCTGCGGGCGCGCACCGACGAACTGTTCGGCTGGGTTGCAGCCGGCCGACTTAAGCAGAGGATCTTCCGCACCTACCGCCTCGAAGAAGCCGCGGACGCGCATCGCGCGCTCGAGGTGCGCGCAACCACCGGCAAGCTCCTGGTGATTCCGTGACGAAAACACCGCGGCTGCCTTTGGTCGAAGTGCCCGGAGACCCGCTGACCAAAGAGTTGTTCGACAAGCTCGCGCCCGGGCGCGGCATCCTCAACCTGCACCGGATGATGGCGCATGCGCCGCAACTGATGAAGGCTTCGGGCGAACTGGCGTTGGCGTTGCGCCGCAGCACCGAGCTGTCGCGGACGGTGGCCGAAATCGTCGTCTTGCGCATCGCGCAAATGACGGATTGCTCTTACGAATGGGTGCAGCACCTGCCGCTCGCGCGCGCCGCCGGCGTCAGCGAACCGCAAATCGCCGATGTGGCGCGGTGGCGTGAGGCCGGCGCCTTCACCGAGGCACAGAGGGCCGCGCTCGCGTTCACTGAAAAGGCCGTCGACGGCAACCGCGTGGCAGACGGCGATGTCGAAGATTTGCGTCGTCATTTCTCGCCGCGTGAGATCGTCGAGTTGACGATGCTGATCGGGTTCTACGTGTCGACCGCGATCCTCCTCAACGCGTTGGCGATTCCCGGCGAAAAGGCTTGACGGCGCCCCCGCCCGTTCTTTCCAGCGCCACAGTGTTTGGCTATCGGTGGACGCCGGTAATTCCTGACAGGAGGTTTGCATGCGCCTGCCTTTGATCGCGCCAGCCGAACTCACCCCCGAGCAGCGCCTGGTCTACGACAATATGCGCGCGGGCATCGAACAGAACTTCCAGGGCTTTAAAAGCATCGCCACAAATGGCGCGCTGATGGGCCCGTGGAATCCATGGCTGCATGATCCCAAATTCGGCAAGCCGATCTGGGATCTCACCTTGGCGCTTTCGGTCTCGCCGTCGCTGCCGCGCAACGCCCGCGAAGTGGCGATCCTGACCACCGGCACCGCGTTCCACTCGGGCTATGAGCTTTACGCGCACGTTATCGCCGGCGAACGGCGCGGACTGTCCGACGACAAGATCGCCGTCATCGCCGCCGGCCATAGGCCCGCCGACCTGACCACCGAAGAAGGCGTCGCTTACGACGTGGCCGCGGCGCTGCTACACCACGGCACCTTGCCGGAGATCAACTACCGTCAGGCCGTGAAGGCGTTTGGCGAGCACGGCGCCGCGGAGTTGATTTATCTGGTCGGGCTATACTGCCTTGTGTCGGTTACGCTGAACGGCTTCAATGTGCCGGTGCCGGACGCCGAAGCGGAATGAGGAGCCGGATGCGGATCGATCGCCGAACGCTGCTGGGCGGAATTGCCGCGACGCTCGCCGCGCCGCTGCAGAGTTTCGCCGGCACCATCATGGACTCGACCGGGCGAACGGTGACGGCGCCGGATCGGGTGCTCCGCGTCTATCCAGCCGGCCCGCCGGCGGCGGTCGAGATTTACACCCTGGCGCCCGATCTGCTCGTCGGCTGGCTCGAGCCGATCGCGCTGGAAGCGCGCGATTTCCTGCTGCCGGAGATCGCGGCGCGCCCGCAAATTCCGCGGCTCACCGGCCGCGGCAGCGACAAGATAAACGTCGACGGCATCAACGCGCTCAAGCCCGACGTCATCGTCGATATCGGCGACGTCAACGCAAGCTACCAGACGCTCGCTGACCGCGTGCAGCAAGAAACCAAAATTCCTTACGCGCTGATCGACGGCCACCTTGACCGCATGGGCGCCTGTTACCGCGCGCTCGGTCAATTCATCGGGCGCCAAGACGATGCGGAGAAACTGGCGCACATTGCCGACGACGCCATTGCGGTCATCACCCAGCGCAGCGCTTCCGTACCGCCCGGCGCGCGGCCGCGGGTCTATTACGCGCGCGATCATACCGGGCTGGTCACGGCGCAAGCCGGCTCGATGGTCAGCGAACCGATCGATTTTCTCGGCGCCCACAATGTCGCGGGCGCGCAGCGCGGCGGCCAGACCGTCGTGACCGTCGAGCAGATCGCGGCGTGGAATCCGGACGTCATCATCGCCAGCAATTCCGAGTTCATGACGGTGGTGCATAACGACCAGGCGTGGGCCGGACTTGCCGCGGTAAAGGCCGGCCGCGTCCATCTTGCGCCGCGACAGCCGTTCGGCTGGGTCGATTATCCGCCGGCGGTCAACCGCCTGATCGGGTTGTGGTGGCTCGGCAAGATTTTCTATCCGCCGCAATTCCCCGAAGACATCAAAACGCTGATGCGCGATTTCTATACGGCGTTTTATCACGTCACCCCGACGGCGGCGCAGATCGAGCGCGTCCTCGCCGGCGGCGCCTGATCGCGCGCCAGCGACCGCACGCGTGGCCGATCCCGCAACGCTCGGCGTGGTGCTGGCCGGAGGGCACGCACGCCGCATGGGCGGTACCGACAAAACGCGCATCCACGTCGGCGGCATCAGCATCCTGGAGCGCACGCTCGCGCGGCTGCGTCCGCAATGCGCAGCCGTCATCATCAACGCCAACGACCCGGAACGCTTCGCCGCGACCGGGCTGCCGGTCGTCGCCGACAGCGTGGCAGATTTCGCCGGCCCATTGGCGGGCATTTTGGCCGGCCTCGATTGGACGGCGGCTCATGCGCCGGAGATCGCCTTCGTGGTCAGCGTGCCGGGCGACTCGCCGTTCCTGCCGCGCGACATCGTCACGCGCCTGCACGAAGCGCGCGTCGAAGCCGGAGCAACGATCGCCGGCGCGCATTCGAACGGGCGGTGGCATCCGGTCGTCGCCGTGTGGCCGGTCGCTTTGCGCGAGGATCTGCGGATTGCGCTCGCCGAAGGCGTGCGCCGCGTCAGCGGCTGGAGCGCGCGTTATCCGCTCGCCGCCGCAGAGTGGCCGGCCGTTCCGGTCGATCCGTTCTTTAATGTCAACACGCCGGAAGATGTGGCCGAAGCCGAGCGCCTGGCTGGGCGTTATCCGCAGGCGTAGCCTGCCTGAAGCTATCTTTGCGCTTCGCCTTCGCGCATCTATAGGATTAGTCCTAGTGGCGCTTTTGTTTTTTGACATTCGCTTCACGAGTTTGCGGCAAAGTGGGTAGCGAATGTCAAATCGGCTCCACTGGCGGCAACGCTTCGGCCTGCAGGACGTTGGCGATCGCTTCGATGTCGTCGAGCATCAGCACCGGCAGCGGTGCATCCGGCAGCGGCGCGTCGGACGCGATGGCGACCACGCAATCGTCCTCCGGATAGATCCGCGGCTTACCGAGAACGGCACGGTAGATTTCGAGCTTTGGATGGGCGTGGCGCTTGAACCCTTCGATAATCACCAGGTCGGCGGGATCAAGCTTGGTCAGGAGTGCGGCGAGCGGCGGCTCCGGCTCGCCGCGCAATTCGTGCACCAGCGCCCAGCGCCGGCTCGAGGCGACGATGACTTCGCTGGCGCCGGCTTCGCGGTGCAGCCAGGAATCTTTTCCCGGCTTGTCGATGTCGAATTCGTGGTGCGCATGCTTGATCGTGGCTACATTGAGCCCACGCCCGACCAGAACGGGAATCACCTTGGTGATCAGCGTGGTTTTGCCGGATCCGCTCCAGCCGGCGAGCCCAATAATGCGCATCGGCGTGGATCAACTCGGCGATTTAAGTTCGTAGGTGCGGTAGCGCCCGGTCATCGCCGTTATGATAAGGGTGCGGCCTCGTTTTTGCGACCCTTAATGCATCGCGACCCTCAATGGCGGAAAAAAGCTTCGATCTGCGCGGCCTCAAATGCCCGCTGCCGGTTTTGCATACGCGCAAGGCGCTCGCCGGCATGCAATCCGGCGACGTTTTGATCGTTACCTGCACCGATCCTCTTGCCGCGATCGACATTCCGAACCTGTTGCGCGAGACCGGCGACGCACTGGAAGCGGCCGATAACGAGGCCATGGTCACGACCTTCCGGATTCGAAAGTCTTGAATTCGGTTCCACTCACTCCGCCGCGACGCGCTGCGCGGCGACGCCTTTGGCTTTAACCACCACCTTGATAGCGTCGTCGACGCGGTCACGCGCGTAGCGGATGGCGGTCGGCAGATCGTCGAGCGCGAAGGTGTGGGTGTGGATCTTGGTGGCGTCAAAGCGCTTCTGCGACATCAGCGCTTCGGCGCGATGGGTGGCGCTCTTTCCCTCGCCGCGGATGCCGTACAGATAGATGTTGTCGCGCACGATATGCGCAACATCGACCCGCGTCTCGTCATGCGGGAATGCGGCGAGGCACACCTTGCCGCCGCGGCTCACCATATGGATGGCGTCGTTGACCGCGTTCGGCGCGCCCGAACATTCCAGCACATAGTCGACGCCCCTGCCCCCGTTAAGCCGCCGCACCGCCTCAACCGCATTGTCGTTGCGAACATTGACCACGTGGTCGGCGCCGAGCTCGCGCCCGATCTTGAGCCGATTGTCGCGCGTGCCGGTGAGGATCACCGGCGCCGCGCCCAAAGCTTTAGCCACGGCGACGCCGAGCAAGCCGATCGGGCCCGGGCCGGTGACGACGACGCTCTCGCCGGCAACGAGGCCGCCCAGTTCGGTCAAGCCGTACATCGCAGTGCCCGCGGTCACCACCAATGTCGCTTCCTCGTCCGACATGGCGTCGGGAATGGCGACCAGCGTGTTGATGTTGTTGACCTGATATTCGCAAAAGCCGCCGTCGGTGGTGAAGCCGTTGGCGCGATGGCCTTTGTCGCCGGCGCCGTAATTGAGGCACGAGGTGTACATGCCTTCGCGGCAGCGTTTGCATTGACCGCAGCCGGCATGAATTTCCACCGTCACGCGCTGACCGATCCGGTACTCGTCGACGCCGGGGCCAAGCGCGACCACCGTGCCCATATATTCGTGGCCGGGCGTGAAGTTCTTGTTGAACGGCATGCCGCCTTCGATCAGCGCCGGCGAGCCATGCGCGATGATTTCGAGATCGGTGGCGCAAATGGCGACCGCGTCGATGCGAACGAGCACCTCCGCGCGCTTCGGCCGCGGCACCGTCTTCTCGGTGAGCTTCAATTCGCCGGGGTCGCCCAGCACCCACGCCTTCATGGTTGTGGGAAGCGGAAAATCCGCGCTGGTCTTTACGCTCGCGCCGGTGTCCATCGACATCCTCCCGTTTTCTGCAAATTAGCACGGCCGGACCGAACCTTGCCATGCTTTGCAAGGCGCGTGTTTAGCGCATGATCCGGAAAAGTGGATACCGGTTTTCCGAAAAGATCATGCGCCAGCGAAGAATCTAGACCGGCACGGCCGCGACGTCGTGGGAATAGATCCAGTCGTACCGCTCGTTTAAACTACTTTGCTGCCACTCGCGCGCGACATGCGCTTGTGCGGCTTGCGCGTTCGAGAGCGCGTGACTGTGCAGGCGCGCGATCATATCGGCGGAGCCGGTCACGACTTTGTTGGCCCTCTCGCGGCGCGCGTCCTCATAACGCGCGAACGCGGTCCCATGATCGTTGGGATACTTATCCAGGCAGCGCGCCAGCACGAAGCCGTCTTCCAGCGCCATGACCGCGCCTTGCGCCAAAAACGGCACCATCGGGTGGCAGGCGTCGCCCAGAAGCGTGCAGCGCCCCTTGCTCCACGCCGGCATGATCGGGCGGAGCGCCAAGGCCCATTTGTACGGCACCTCGATATTGCGAAACAGCGTCAATAAATCCTCGTGCCAGCCGCGAAAATCGTTCAACAGCTCCTCGGTCGTGCCGGGCACAGTCCAGCCTTCGACCGTCCAGTCGGCGCGCTCGCGCAAGCCGACGACATTGAGCAACGTTCCGGCGCGCAACGGGTAATGCACGGCATGACCGCCGGGACCGGCCCATTGCGTCCCCAGCGTGCGCGAGATCGTCGGCGGCACCTTTTCCATCAGCACCACGCCGCGCCAGGCGATGATGCCGCAAAATTGCGGCTTCGCGGTGCCGAACAGGGATTCGCGCAGCCGCGAATGCACGCCATCGGCGCCAATCGCGAGCTTGGCGATGACCGGCCCGCCGGTCTCAAAGCGCAGCTCCACCGCGTCCGGCGTTTGCGCCAGTCCGACGCACCTGCGGTTCAACTGGACGGCGCCGGGCTTTGCCGCATGCACGGCCTGCGCCAGGACGTTATGCAGATCGCCGCGGTGGAGCGTGATGTAGGGCGAGCCGTAGCGCTCGACCGACGCCGCGCCGAGATCGAACATCTTGAAGCTTTCGCCGGTATCCCACAGGCGAAGCACCTTGCCGGCCGGCAGCACCTGCACCTTTTCCAGCGCACTCTGCAGTCCCAGCGCATGGAGGACGCGCGTGCCGTTAGCGCTGACCTGCACCCCGGCGCCGATTTCGCGCAGTTCCGAGGCCTGCTCGTAGACCTCGACGTCGATGCCGCGCCGGATGAGCGCCAGCGCCGCCGCTAGCCCACCGATCCCGCCACCGACAATGGCAATGTTGTCCGGCAAAGATTCTTACCTATACCTGTTCGCCAACGGCGTTGCGGCTGAGATCGGCGAACACATCCTCACCCTTGAGGACCACCTGATAGGTGCGCAACGGAACCTCACAGGGCGGCGCCACCGGCTCGCCGGTCACGACGTTGAATGAGCCCATATGCATGCAGCACTCGATCACGTCGCCCTCGAGGATTCCATCGGCGAGGCTCGCCGCCGCATGGGTGCATTCGTCATCGGTGACATAATAAGTGCCGTCGATGTTATAAACCGCCAGCATGGCCGGTCCGACGACGAACGCCTTCACCGCTCCCGGCGCCACCTCGGCTTTCCCGCACACGCGGACGACCTTATCCGTATCTTGTGCCATCACTGACCCTCTCACTCCCGATTTGCGATTACAATAAACGCGACCAGGTTGGAAGCCATGCAGGTTGAAGACATGCAGGTTCTTGTCGTCGGCGCAGGCGTAGTTGGATTGGCGGTCGCGCGGGCGGCGGCTCGCCGCGGCCATGACGTGATCGTCGCCGAAGCGACCGGCGGCATCGGCAACGGCGTGTCGTCGCGCAACAGCGAGGTCGTCCACGCCGGCATCTATTATCCGACCGGTTCGCTGCGGGCGCGGCATTCGACCCGCGGCCGCCGCCTGCTGTACGAATTCTGCGCGTCGCACAGCGTCGCCCACAACAAATGCGGCAAACTCATCGTTGCAACCGACCGGGCCGAACTCGCCAAAGTCGAAACGCTGTTGGCGCAGGGCCTAAAGAACGGCGTCGAAGGGCTGGAGATGATCGGCGGCAACGCCGCTCGCGCGCTTGAGCCGGAACTCGCCTGCATCGGCGCGCTGTCGTCGCCGGAATCCGGCATCGTCGACAGTCACGGCTACATGCTCGCGCTGTGGGGCGAGTTTGAGGATAAAGGCGGCAGCATCGCCTTTGAGACGCCGGTCGAGCGGCTCGCTCATGTCTCCGGGCAGTGGCGCGTCGCGTTCGGCGGCCGCGACGCCGATACGGCGAATTTCGACGCGGTGGTGAATTCGGCGGGCCTTGGCGCGCAGGCGCTGGCGCGACGCATCGACGGCTATCCGCCCGACAAGGTGCCGCCGCTGATCCTTGCCAAGGGCAACTACTTCGCCTTCGCCGGCCGGCCGGTGTTTTCGCGGCTGATTTATCCGACCCCGGTCGACGGCGGACTGGGCGTTCACGTCACCCTCGACCTCGCCGGCCGTATGCGGTTCGGACCGGACGTGGAATGGATCGACCACGAAAGCTACACCGTCGATCCGCACCGGGCGGATTCTTTTTATGAGCGCATCCGCTGCTATTGGCCCGGTTTACCCGACGGCTCGCTGGTACCGGATTATTGCGGCATCCGGCCGAAGCTGACGGGGCCCGGACAAACCGCGGCCGATTTCATGATCGCCACCGAGGCGACGCATAGCATGCCGCGGCTGGTCAACCTTTTCGGCATCGAATCGCCGGGACTGACCTCGTCGCTGTCGCTCGCGGAAGAGGTCGTCGACTATCTCGTCGCCTGATTGGCATCACGCGGCACAATCACGCCGGGCTCTTCTTCCGCAACCGCCGGTTCCTTGCTTTGCCGGCTCAAGCGCACCGGCGCCGAGCGGTGACCGAGTTCGGCCTCGACCGCGCCCGTATCGACCGGGGTGAACGCATCGCCGTCACCGCGCTTGCCGGCATAGGCGACGAAGCCGGATTTTGTCGCGACCAGATCGCCCGGCCGCAAGGTCGGATCGCTCGACAGATCGAATGGCGCGAGCCCAAAAGCATCCCTGCCGTTGCAGATGCAATTCGCCACGAGCCGGGTGCGATAGACAAACGCCGTATCGAGATCGGCGTAACGCGCGCCGTCGCGGGCCACCGCATGATCGATTTCGCCGCCGAAGAAGACTTTAGTCTTGCTCGCCGGGCACATGGCGCGACAGGTCTCGACCGGCGTCGCATTGGCCAAATGCTCAAGGGGAAAGTGCTGGCCGTCGCACAGCCGCACGCAGAACATCACCGCGTGCCCGGTGCCGCCGCTGGCGCGAACGCTCTCGGAACTGCCCGGGGGCGGCACGGCCGGCTCGGCGTAGGAATTGACATCGGCTGGCGGGATCGGCCGCTGCTGCAGGCCGCCGAACAGAAAGTCGAGCAATTCGGCCTGTGCCGGCGGCGAGACGGCGAAAATAGCGGCGCTCGACACGCCAAGGAGCACGCCAAGCAGCGCGGCTCTTCGCCATCCAAACAATGTACGCCAACGCTTACGCACCGGACACCTCGAGCCGGCCTGCAGCGCCCTTTGAACCCAAAGCCCAAACGCGCTGGCCGGCTGCTTCGTTCCGCCGCTGCCACAACCGCAGATGGGCGGCGAACGGCGGATCGCAAGAGTCTAGCTAACAGACAGAGGTAAACAGCCGCTTCCCGCGGACGACAAAGAATGACTGAAATGCCGTTTTACGGGCGCGGCATCAGGGCGGACATGGCAAGAAGCGCCGCGACCGCAATCAGCCCTTGAAAAAGCGCCCCCAGGCTGAAATCGCGCAGTCCGCGCAAGGGAGTCAGCCGCGCCGTCGTGGTGACCAGCCAAAAATAGTCGTCGTTGACGTGAGCGACGGTCATGGCGCCGGCGCCGATCGCCAGCGCCGCCAATGCCTTGCCGGTGCCGTCGGCGAGCCCAAGCGGGACCAAAATCGGCTGCACCATGCCGGCGGCGGTGATCGCCGCAACCAGCGACGAGCCCTGCAACGTCTTGATCGCGGCCGCGGTCAAAAACGGCACCAGCACCGCGCCAGCGGCGCCGACCGGCAAGCCGAGCACGCGCTCGCCGAAGAGTTCGGCCATGCCGGTCTCCTGACACAACCGCTGAAAGCCGAGAGCGGCACCGACGATCAGAAAGACCCCGGCGGCATTGCCGAGAACGCGGCCGACCCAATCGGAGTCGCTCAAAAGCATTGCGCTTTGCCGCCACTCCCCGATGACCATGATACCGACGCCGACCAACAGTAGGATCAGCGGCCGGCCGACGCCGATGACAAGCTCGCGCGATCCGCCGCCGCCGAGCGGCTCGCTCGGAATGTCGCCGATCGATTGCGCGATCTGCAGCGCGATCGGAACCGCCACGGCGAGAATAAGAACAAGCCGCGGCCAAACGTGTTGCGCGGCACCAACCGTCGGCGGCGCAGGCGTCGGCGCCTTCGCTTCACCGGACGACCAGCGGCTCCACGCCGCGCCAAAAGCCGCGAGCACAAGCACAAGCGGCACGCCGTAGAGCGCGACACGCAGCCACGACGCATCGAGGATCGCCACCGCCGCGATCGGCACCGGCGAAAACACAAACAGCCCGTGGCTTGCGGAGAGTGCCAGCGCCAGCGCGACGGTCGAACCCCGCGCCTTGCCGCCGTCGTCGGCCGGCGGCAGCAATGGCGTCACCGTTGCGAAGGCGGCCGAAGGCGAGGCAGCCGCGCCGGCAACGAGCCCGAGGCACGCCGCGATCCAGCGTCCGGAGAGCCACCGCCACACCGGCGCGCTGGCCCCTGCGCTGTCGGCGATGGCCGACACCAAGGCCGCGGCAACAATGACGAGTCCCGGGGAATAGGCGGCCTGCGCAAAACCGTTGCCGAAGGTCTTGCCGATCTGCGAAATGGAGAAGCCGCAGGCGAGACCGAACGCCGCAGCGACGACGACGAGCGCGAGGAATACGTGCAAATGCCGCGATTGCGTGGCAATGACGAGGACGACGATTGACGCAACGAGGATGAGCGCTTCGAATAGGGGCATGCGGCCTACCGATACTTCAACATCGCTTTGGCGGGAAGCGCGTTTGCGCCGCCGCATCGGCTTTATGGTTTGTTGGTCGCTCGCGCTCGGCGCCGTCTTGATCGCCGGCCGGAGCTTTGCCGCGCCTGCGACGCCGCACTTCGTGCATGCCGATGGCCGGCAGCTCGTCGACGCGCACGGCGAGCGCTTTGCCGTCAAAGGCATTAACCTCGGCAATTGGCTGGTGCCCGAAGGCTATATGTTCAAGTTCAAGCGGGCGCGCTCGCCGAGCGAAATCGCCGACGTTATCGCCGCGCTGATCGGGCCGCAGGATGCGGCGCGCTTCTGGAGCGAGTTCCGCGACAGCTATATCGCCGAGGACGATATCCGCTTCATCGCCGCGGCCGGCTTCAACACCGTGCGTGTGCCGATCCATTGGCGGATGTTCGTCGAACCGGACGAGGCGGGCGACACCAGTGCCGACCGGTTCGAAGGACCAGGCTGGGCGCTGCTCGATCGGCTGGTCGGTTGGTGCCGCCGCTACGGACTGCGGGTCATCATCGACCTGCACGCCGCGCCCGGCGGACAAACCGGCGTCAATCACGACGACGGCTTCGGATATCCGCTGACATTTTATGTGCCGCGTTATCGCGAACTCACCATCGCGTTGTGGCGGACGCTCGCCGCGCATTATCGCGACGAGCCTGCCATCCTCGGCTACGACCTTTTGAACGAGCCGATCTCACCCTACAGCGACGAGGCTTATCTCAATCCGCGCCTTGAGCCGCTCTACCGCGACATCACCGCCGCCATCCGCAGCGTCGACGCCCATCATCCGGTGCTGCTCGCCGGCGGACAATGGAGCACGACATTCGCCGCGTTCGGGGCGCCGTTCGACGCCAACGCGGTTTACACCTACCACACCTTCTGGGCGGACCCGACGCGCAAGGCGGTGCAGAAATTCCTCAACTTCGGCGAACGCTTTAACGTGCCGCTTTTGATCGGCGAAACCGGCGAGATGAACGACGATTGGAACAAAAGCTTCCGCGAGCTGCACGAGCAATTCGGCATCGGCTGGGTGTTTTGGCCGTACAAGAGTCTTGATTCGCACACCAGCGTAGTCTCGGTTGATGAACCGCAACACTGGGACCTGATTGCGGCTGCCGGTTCCGTCGATCCCAAGGCGCTCGATTTGCGCGCATTGCCGCCGCGTGAAAAGGCGCTTCAGATTCTCAACGCTTATCTTGACGCGATCAAGTTTCACAACTGCCGCATCAACGGCAGCTATCTCCAGTCGCTCGGGCTCGCGACGCCGTGAGCGGCGCGTCGCACATCTTCATCCCGCCCCGCATAGCGGCGGGGAGGGGGGACCATCCGAAGCTCGCGACAGCGAGCGCAGGATGGTGGGAGGGGCGCGCGACGTTCAAACAAACTCGTTTCAAAGAATCATTTTCCTATGCAGACGCCCCTCCATCGCACTTCGTGCGGCCCCCTCCCCCGCTCCGTTTCACTTCGCGGGGGCGGATAAGCGAAATCATTCTCGCGACGCTTCTTCGCGCCGGAGTCTCGCTCACCACCACCAAGCCCCAAAAGCCTCGATGAAGCCCGAGGGAGGCGGAGCGCCGAAGGGCGCATCCTGGTAACGGCCGTGCATTATCGGAGCCCGCTCGCCTTCCGGCGCTCCACGCGGTCGTATCCGCGCTGGTGACATTGTTATTTCAATAACTTTTGAAATATTTCTTGACGGCTGCAGATATTTCAGTACTTATTGAAATATGGAAAAAGCTCCTGCAATGGCTGCTTTAGCCGCGCTCGCGCAGGAAAACCGCTTGGATGTCTTCCGGATGCTGGTGCAAGCGGGGCCCGATGGGCTACCGGCCGGCCACGTTGCGCAGAAACTGGGCCTCGCTCCGAACGCCCTGACCTTCCACCTGGACCGGCTGCGCGACGCCGCTCTTGTGAAGGTGCGCCGCGACGGCCGCTCGATGATCTACGCGGCGCAATACGGCACGATGAATGCGCTGCTCGGGTATCTGACGGAGAATTGCTGCCAAGGGGCGCCGGAATCGTGCGCGCCAGACGATCGTAAAAGCGTGCGCGCCAAACGCGCCAAGGTTCCGGCTTAAAGAGGGGACGCCTATGAAGCGCCTGCACGTTCACGTCGCCGTCGCCGATTTACAGCAATCGATCGGCTTCTATTCGGCGCTGTTTGCCGCGCAGCCGGCGGTCACCAAGCCGGACTATGCCAAGTGGATGCTCGACGATCCGCGCGCCAATTTCGCCATCTCGACGCGCGGGCGACAGCCCGGGCTCGATCATCTCGGCATCCAGGTCGAGAGCAAAGCTGAGCTGCATGACGTTTACGCGCGACTTCGGCAAGCTGGCGGCACAATCGTCGAGCAGGGCGAGACCGCGTGCTGCTACGCGAAGTCGGAGAAATCCTGGATCGACGATCCGGCCGGGATTTCCTGGGAGACGTTCCACACGACGGGCGAGCCAATCGATTATGGCGACGGCACCGGCGAGCGTGTCGCGCGCGTGGCGCATGAAAAATCGTGCTGCGCGCCGGCAGCTCCTTCCCGCACGGACAGCTGTAGCTCGGCCGCGTGAGAATTGTAGTGGCCGACCGTCCATACAACGTCCTGTTCTTGTGCACCGGCAATTCGGCGCGCTCGATTATCGCGGAAGCGATCTTGAATAAAGTCGGGGCGGGAAAGTTCCGTGCCTACAGCGCCGGCAGTCATCCAAAGGCGCGTGTCCATCCCGAGACGCTTCGTCTCCTGCATAACCTCGGTTACGACACAGCGGGCTCGCGCGCGAAATCCTGGGACGAATTCACCGCTCCGGGTGCGCCGGAGTTCGATTTCGTGTTCACGGTTTGCGACAGCGCCGCCGCCGAAACCTGCCCATTATGGCCCGGCCACCCGAGGACGGCGCATTGGGGCGTTCCCGATCCTGCGGCGGCGACCGGCGAACCGGCCGAGCTCGCGCTGGCTTTTAATGGCGCTTATCGCATGCTGCATCGGCGCATTGGAATTTTTGCCGCACTCCCGCTGCGGTCGCTCGATCAAATGATGCTGCGAAACAAGCTGAAAGGAGTCGGGCGCGTGAAAGAGGCAACGGCGAGCGCCGCCGATCCGGCGTGAAGCAATCGCTGGCGCGGCGCATTTTCGCGGAAGGCCTGGGAACCGCCTTCTTGCTGGCCGCCGTCGTCGGCTCGGGAATCATGGCCGCCAAGCTTTCCAGCGGCAATGGTGCGCTGGCGCTGCTCTGCAATACGCTGCCGACCGGCGCCATTCTCACCGTGTTGATCCTCACATTCGGGCCGATCTCCGGTGCACACTTCAACCCGGCGGTCAGCGTCGCGTTTGCGCTGCGCCGAGAGTTGTCCTGGCCGAATGCGGCGACCTACATCTTCGCGCAGATCATCGGTGGTGTCGTCGGCGTTTGGGTCGCGCATCTGATGTTCGAGCTGCCGGTCCTGCAGGTATCCATGAACGCCAGAGCGGGCGCCGGACAATGGCTCGCTGAATTTGTCGCGACGTTCGGGTTGCTCCTCACCATTCTCGGCTGCGTCGCACGTACGCCTGCAGCCGTGCCCTATGCCGTCGGGCTCTACATCACCGCCGCCTATTGGTTCACGGCCTCGACGTCGTTTGCCAATCCCACGGTGACCATCGCCCGCTCAATTTCCGACACCTTCGCGGGAATTGCTCCTGCCGGGGCGCCTGCGTTTATCATTGCGCAGTTCGCCGGCATGCTCGCCGCGGTCGCCCTTGCCCGCTGGCTTTGGCAGGCATCAAAGGCGCAGGAGCTGAGCACTGCTTCGATTCAGTAAATGCGCGCCTCGTCCCTATCGGCTCTTGCCAAACTCGGCTTAAGCCGCAGATCGCAAGCCTGAATTTGCCTCAAGATTCTGTAATCGAGATTCTGTAATATCGCGCGCCTGCATCCAACCCCCGTGAGGGATGCAATGCGCCAGTCCGCGACGCTCGACCGCCGCTCCTTCCTCAAAGCCGCCGGCCGTTCCATCGGGCGGACGGCCGCGGCCGGGAGTCTGCTGTCGCTTGGCCCATCGGTGCTGTCGCGTTCGCAGGCTAAATCCCCGACATCCGAGCCGCTCATCCAGCTGCCGGAGATACACAGCGAAAACGGCGTGCTGGATGCAACGCTGACCGCGGCACCCGGACCGGTGCAGCTTGGCGAGCGCGCGTTCACCGGACTGCTTTACAACGGCGCCTATGTGCCGCCGACGCTGCGCGCGCGCCTTGGCGATACGCTGCGGATCACGTTCCGCAACAGTCTGGGCGATAAATCCGGACTCGATCGTGCGGGCACCATCGGCCCTATTTGCAGCGGCGCCGATACCGCGTCGAACCTGCACTTTCACGGCATGAGCGTGTCGCCGCAAGCCAACAGCGACAACTTCTTTGTCCACGTGCCGCCCGGCGAGACATTCGCGGATGAGGTGCGCATCCCGGCGTCGGGCCGGCAGGGTCCGGGCTTGTTCTGGTACCACCCGCACGCGCACGGCTTCGTCAACGATCAAATCCTCGGCGGCATGTCGGGCGCGCTTGTCGTCGACGGCATCGACCAGATTTTTTCGCTGCTGCGCGGGTTGCCGGAACGCTTTTTCCTGATCAAGCACGCCAAGCTTGCCGACGAAGGTGAAGTCGTTTCGATCAACGGTCAGATCAATCCCGCCGTCGCCATGCGCCCCGGCGAAATGCAACTCTGGCGCATCGCCAACATCGGAGCATCGGAGTTCTACAAATTTCGCATCGAAGGCATCGCGCTTTACGTCGTGGCAACAGACGGGCATGCGCTGTCGCAGCCGCGCAAGATGACGGAATTTTTCATCGGCCCGGGCGAGCGCATCGACGCCATTGCGGTCGGTCCGCCGGCCGGCGAATATCCGATGCGAACCATCGCTTTTCAGAACGAGGCCTGGCGGCCGCCGGAACCGGTGTTGCCATTGGCGGTCATCGTCTCCGGCGGTGCGTCGGAAAGCGCGGCGATCGAGGATGAAATCCTGCGCCAGCGGCCGATCGGGCCGCAATGGATCGATGAGGTTCGTTCAGCGCCGATCGCGCGGCGCCGGAGGCTGTCTTATTCACGCACGGCCGACCGCAAGGTGTTCATGATTGACGGCCGCGTCATGGACGAGGCGCGCATCGACCAGATCGTCAAGCTCGGCGATACGGAAGAGTGGACGGTGGTCAATATCGACGCGCAGTATCACAGCTTCCATATTCACCAGACGCCCTTCCTGGTGACGGAAATCGGCGGCGTTGCCTGGAGCGATGACAGTCTGCGCGACACTTTTTCAGTACCGCCGGCAACCGACCAAGGGCCGGGCGTGTTAAAAGTCGTGATTCCGTTCACCGATCCGGTCATCGTCGGCCGGTTTGTCTACCATTGTCACGCCGTCGATCACGAAGACAAAGGCATGATGGGCGTCGTCGAAGTCGTGGCTTGAAGACGCCGATGCGTCGCCCGTCCCCACAGGAATATGAACGTGACCGAGAGGAATGACTGGCGCGAAGTTCTATTCGGCACGAGCGCGCCCGGCTCGTCGATACTTATTCGGCTGAGCGTCGGCCTCGTCGTTTTCCTGCCCGAAGGAATACAGAAACTGGCGTTTCCGGACGTTTTGGGCGCCGGGCGCTTTGCCCGCATCGGCATTCCCTATGCCGATTTCATGGGGTCGCTGGTCGGCGTGGTGGAAATCCTCTGCGGCGCGCTCATCATTCTCGGCCTGTTCGCCAGGCTGGCCGCGATTCCGCTCATCGTCGTCATGGTCGCCGCGATCATTTCAACGAAAACCCCGATCCTGCTCGGGCAGGATTTTTGGATTTTTCACGTACCGAAAATGCCGCGCTACGGCTTCTGGAGCATGGCGCACGAGGCGCGCGACGACTTCGGCATGCTGTTGGGATCGCTCTACCTGTTGATTGTGGGCGCCGGGCAGTGGTCCCTCGATGCGTTGTTGAGCCGAGGTCGTCCGCCGACCTCGGCATGAAGGGCCGGCTCTACTTCCGCACCGCGTACAGCACGAAGCGCGGCGCGGCGTAGAGCTCGGTCAGTTCGCCGGGCAGCGGGTTGTCGGTGCGCGGGCCGAGCACATAGAGATAGTCGAAGTCGCTGCGCCAGTTGCGCAGGAATTCCGGCGCGTCGCTCGATGTACCGGCGGCGATCGCTTTGAGCACCACGACCGGCACCATGCCATCCAGGGCCGGCTCGACGAGATGCACATAAGGCGCGTGCGCGATCACCAGCGTGCGGCCGGTCGCGGCAAAAAAGCTCGGGACGAAGGCGTTGGCGTAATGCACTGCCAGCGTCGGCGCGTTGTACATCGGATAATCGAGGAGATCGCGCAGCGGCGGATCGTCGGCCTCGCCGGAGTGCGCGACCAGCACCAGCGCATTCTTCTCGATCTTGGCGAACGAAGCGATCAGTTCGTCATAATCGGCGCGGTAGGACGTCCACACGTAAACGACGACGGCAAGGTTCGCGAGCGTGATGGCGGCGACGACACCGAGCGCGGCGATGAGCCAGCGCCGGCTCGGCAGCGTCAGCCGGCAAAACGCCGGCAAGATAAAGGCGCCCGCGGCGATGATGCGGAAATCGGCATAGGAGGTGGCGAGGAGCCGCGACGGAATGGCGACGTAGAGAAACAGAAAACCGACGGCGATCCAAAGTCCGACCGGGATGAGACTAAACGCTCCGCGCTTGATCAAGACGTACAGAAAGCCGATCAGCACGACGAGGGTCGCCGCCGAGACCGGAAGGCTATAGCCGTTCATGATGTGAAACAGCCACAGCGGTTTGTAGGCGAACAGCCAGCTTGAGCCGGCGCCGCCGATGGTCGTGCCGCTCAACGCCATCGCGCCCAGCATGAGCACCGCCGGCAGCGCCAGCACCGCAAGCCGCCCGGCGGTTTCGCGCAGCGGCGCGCGAAACGCGGCGGCGCGCCACGACTCATAAAGGCCGAGCGTCGCGCCATAGACGCCGAGCGCAAATAAATGCGCAAAGAACACGGCGACGACGAAACCCGCATTGAGCAAAAGCCGCAGCGGCCAAGGACGCTCCTGAAACGCCAGCATGGCGGCGATGCCGCAGAGCGCGACGCCGAGCCCGAATTCGAAATTCACGAAGCCCCAGGCGAACGGGAGGCAATAGAGAAACATCACCGCGGCAAAGCCGGCGATCTGCACCCGGCCCTTGACCGCGCGCTCGATGGCGAACGCACCGGCGACCAGCAGGATTTGGCTCAAGAGGAGGAACAGCCGGCTTGCCAATTCGACGCCGAGGAGCCGCGCCGCGGGCGGGACCAGCAAATCCATCGCCAGGTTGGGATAAGGCGCCCAGACGACGCGATAAAACGGATTCTCCTCCGGCGTGCCGAATTGGCTCAGCAGATACATCCGCGCCAGATGATCGGGGTAATCGGCCATCGCCGGAATGCGGACCGCGAGCACCGGCGTGAGCGACGCGGCGACGAGCAGCGCAAAGACGATCTCGGCAACCGTCTTGTCGGACGGTGTCCGCACGTCGACCGCTCTCCGGCTCGCAGACATTGCGTTCGTTTACGCGATTCGGGGCAGCAAGGCGGGAGAAAGCAACCGGATCGGCAGGCTACCGAAGGCGCTCGAAGACGAGAATACCAATGCCTTCGCGGCCATCGATGGGGCTCTTGTTGGGGGCTGTCCGCAGCGTCAGCGTATCGCCGTCGAGCTTGTAAACCCTGACCTGCTGGTGCCGTGCATTTTTATTCCCCGAAATGCCATCTCGGCTCTCCTACCGCCGATGCGATCTCAAACGTCGGTTCGTGCTCCACCGCAAATGACACCGAGCGTGCGAAAAAATATTTCTCGGCGGCGGCATCGTGCAGGCGACGCGCGACGTTCTCATCGGACCCGGCCGCGAGCGTGACGTGCGGCCGCAACGTGACGCTTTCGAATTGCCCAGCGCCGTCCGCCTGCTCGACCTCCACGCCGGAGGCGCCGTCGCGGTAGGCTACGACCACGATGCCGGCGTCGGCGCAAAGATGCAGGTACCAGAGCTGGTGACAGGCGGAACGCGCGGCGATGAGCAGCTCCGCCGGATTCCATCGCGCCGCATCGCCGCGGAACGCCGGGTCGGACGAGCCGGCTATGGCGGTTTTGCCCTTCGCGCCGATCTCGTGCGCGCGCGAATAGGCGCGGTACGCCGACGTGCCGGTGCCCTGGTTGCCGGTCCAGTTGAGATGAATCGAATAGCTGTGACGCTTGTCCGTCACGGATCACTCCGGCCCGCGGCACGGGGCTGTCGCAAGAAGCTTAATGAAGCTTAAGCGATCGGCCGTTGAAATACAGCTCTCACCGACCGCTCAACGCCTTGGTGACGCGCTCAACTGCCTTTTGAGCATCCGGATCGGACGGAGCCAATTCGGAGCACTTCTTGAAATCCGCCAACGCGCTTTGCAGATCGTTCTTGCCTTCCCATGATATGCCGCGGTTATAGAACGCCATTGCCTGGTTGGGATTCAGCCGGATCGCTTGGTTGAAATCCTCGATGGCGCGGTCGTATTGGCCGGTGGCGTTATAGGCGGCGCCGCGGTTGTTGAGGGCCTCGGTGTGGTTCGGATTAAGCCGGATCGCTTGGCTGAAATCCTCGATGGCGCGGTCGTATTGGCCTTTGGCTTTATAGATGTTGCCGCGGTTGTTGAACGCATTTGCGTAGTTCGGATCGAGCCGGATCGCCTGGTTATAATCCTCGATAGCGCGGTCGAATTGGCCTTTGGCTTTATAGGCGATGGCGCGGTTGTAGAACGCGTCGGCGCGGTCCGGATAAAGCCGGATCGTTTGGTTGAAATCCTCGATGGCACGGTCGGGTAGGCCTTTGGCGCCATAGGCGGTGCCGCGGTTGTAGAACGCATCTGCGTGGTTCGGATTAAGCCGGATCGCCTGGTTGTAATTCTCGATGGCGCGGTCGTATTGGCCTTTGTTGTTATAGGTGTTGCCGCGGTTCTTGAACGCATTTGGGTAGTTGGGATTAAGCTGGATCGATTGGTCGTAATCCTCGATGGCGCGGTCGTATTGGCCTTGAGCAAAATAGCCGTTGCCGCGGTTGAAGAACGCCAAGGCGTAGTCCGGCTCAAGCTGGATCGCTTGGTTGCAATCTTCAATCGCCTTGTCGCTTTCGTGCTGTCCGTTCCACTCCGAGCAACGATTGTTAAAAAGGGCAGCAAGCAGATGGCCGCTATATCGACCGGCGTTAATCGCACGCGTGCACGCGGCTATTGCCTCGTCGCCGGATGCCTTTGCACAGGTCTCGCCATCGTTAGCCGCGGCGGGCGCCGCCGCCAGCCAAACCGCCGATGTGAAGGCCAGAGCCGCCAGTGCGCCCCGCAGAATTGACGGCATATGGATGTCCCTCTGGATAACCACTTGCGTTGATCATATCGCAACAGCCCGAAGCCGCCACAAACCCTCCGGGAACATTCGTCGATTGTATTGCGTTGACGAACCGGCGGGCGATTTTGAACCATTGAGGCTCGGACCATGAGAAGATTCAAACGAGCGGCGCTGACGGTGTTTGTCGTGGCCGGATATGTCACGATTATCGGTGCCGGCGCCGAAATCGAACGTGCGCAAGCGGCAGATGCCGCTTCCCAAGCGAAAGGCACGGCTGCCGCGCCCGCCGGCGCGCCGCCGGTCAACCCTCCATCATCGCCGCCCTCGCCAAACTTCAATTCGTCCGGTCCGAATACGACGCCTCAATCAAACGAAACACCCGTCCCGCCGCAGACGCCTGGGACCGGTCCCGGCTCACATTGAGGCGGCATCCGCAAGGCGAGATGCGCGGCGCCCGGCCAACGCCATTGCGATCATCGCTCCCCCGCCAAATACAAGATTGACGGCGAGCACAAGGCCCAAAGACCAGGGGGCCGTCGACGGCAGCCCAATCACGATGAAGGCGGCCAAAGCGAGATCGACTAATCCGCTTGCCAGCATCCAGCCCCACCGCGCCGAGAAGTCACGCCAGTGGTCCAATGCAAACAATATGGTCAGGATACCCTCGAGCACGAGGAACCACATCAGCAGCAACGGGAAAGCCACTATCGCGAACTCGGCGGGCATCGCAATCATGATTGAAGGGATTGCAATGGCCGAAAAGGCAGACGTCAGCGACCACCAGAAGCCCGGTACCTGCCACATAACGAGGGTCGTGATCAGCCCCGTTATTCCGGCGATCAGGATGAGCCACACCACGATTGTGACGCCTAACCAAAACGGTACAAAAACGGCGCCGACGCCCAGCAAGACGAGAATGACTCCTTCGCTGAGTTGAAGTTTCCAATGCTGGTCACCCGAACCTGCAGCCGCGCGGCGAACCCGCTTGTGTCGCAAACCTGTTGTCATTGCGCAGACCCGGGAATCGATGCGTGTTATCTTTTCAACCGTTCCATGGCGCGTGACACCTGAAGAAGCGCCCACACGCGCGTTGGGCGAGCCGACCAAGATAGGAGACGTCCATGAGCGAAGTGCAAGTCGGGCAGAAAACCTATCAGATGCCGCCGCAGGATGGGATTGCCGTCGCACACTTTATCACCGTTGCCGACGTCGAACGGTCGGCTCGATTTTACGAAAAGGTCTTCGGCGGGCGCATCCTGACCCTGGGCAACAACGAGGGCGCGCCGGGGTTCATCCAGATCGCGAACACGTGGCTCATCGTCTACTTCGGGGGCGGTCCGACACCCGACAAACCGACGGTAACGCTGCACGTCCCCACCGACCCCGATTCAGTCTCTAGCTTCATGAATATCCGCGTTGCCGATATCCATGCCTGCTATGAACTATGGAAAAGCCGGGGCGCCGAGTTCATCACCGAGCCAAAGCCCAAATACGGCGAGACGCGCTGCTACATTCGCGATCCCGATGGCTACATTATAGAGGTTGGGCAAAGCAACCCGGGCGTCAATTACGGCTAAACGAAGCGACACCCATCGGCAGATCGGCGATACGGGCGCAAATCTGCTTTTTTGTCAGCATCGTCTTCAGTTCGTCGCCTGGGCGTAGTCCAGTTATCTCTTCGGATACGCCGTGAAAATGTAATCGTGTGCAGCCACCACCGTATGGCACGCGTACCCGCATGTGGGTTCAGTCCCCTCAGGCGTGAACGTGTCGGAAGCGGCGTCATAGATAAAATTAGCGTATGCCCATCCGTGCGTGTCCGGGAATCTCTTGGTATCTTTTTCGATTACGTCAACCGCTTTGAGGGTGTCAGGTACGTTTACAAAATAGGGTGCCACCGTATTCTTTTTGAAGGTCCACTCGATTTTCACAATCTTGGATCCGTCGGGGAAAAGCTTGCCGTCGGCGGGAAGGCCTTGCCTATACGCGTCCATCATCACGTCATTCGCAACAATTACTTTCATCAAAGTTTCGGTCTGACTGACCGCGACATCCTTCCAGTTTTCGTATCCTTTGAAATCAGAGAACGCGAGCTTGCCCAATTTCAGCGTGTACCTATCCTGCGCAGCAATGGCCATCCCGCCAAAAACGCCCAGCATTACCACCATGATCAAAATCATCGATGACGGAATTCGCGTCACGGGACACTCCTGTTTGCGAGTCAAAGGAAGTTGCGTCCGCTCAAACGGAGCCGCCACGAGCGCAAACCGAGGGTTCGGCTTGCTTCTTGTCTAAAACTTTTTGGAACTAAAGATGGCTTGCACATAGGCCAGCTATCGTTTGGCGGGCGGCACCTACGGTTATGTCGCCACCTGACGCTACTGTCGCACGCTCAACTGTCACAATCTACAGGGAGTCGCTAAACTTTCGGCTGACGCTCGCCGCACCGAAAATAATGCCGCTATTGGAGCGCTTCGGCAGCGGAGCTATCGACGCCGCCTTGGCGGTGTTCTCGATGAATTGTCCCGGCCCCGCCAGGCGGCAAATCCGATCAGTATTCCGATCCCGACGGCGGCCGCCATGAAGGAGAGTGGCCGCTGCTTGGCTTGGTTGCCGAGCCGGTCGAGGGCGTCGTTGCCGGCCCGCGCGCCGGCCTGGACGGCTTCGGTGCCGAAGCTTGTGGCTTCATCAAGCGCCACCCGCTGGCCGCGGCGGAAGCGATCGGTGAGATCGTTGAGGATTGGACCGATTGCGTCGACAATCTGGCTCGCGCCGGTGGACGCACCCGCAGCGGCGCGCCGTCCGGCGATTTTGCCGATGGCGCCCAGCTCTTTTTCAATCTCGCGCAGGTGACCGACGATGGCCGATACGCGTGGATCGAATTCGCTCGATCGGGGCTGAAACATCTATAATTCCTCCGCGGTCGGGGGGCTCTGCTTTTCCGGGGCGTCCTTGTCTAGCGGGATTTCCACTTCCGGGACTTCCACGCTGCCGCGACGCGGCTCGGTCCTTGGCACCGGCGGCATAATTTCGGGCTCTGGCCGCTTCGGTTCGTCCATCACAGACAGTCCCCTTCTGAAAAGACAACACCGGGACGCGGAAAACGTTCCTGCCATCGAACTTTCCGCCAGGTTTGGCGTTGTCGACGGACCCCCCCAAGTTTCCAGCGGAGCATTGCCATGCCAGAGAGCCGTAACGCGAATGCGAATGCAGACCTCAACCGCGCCTTCGGCGACGCCAAGAAGCAAGCCGGCAATGTGGCCGGCGAAGTGCAGGACGCCGCCGCGGACCTCTACGGCCAGGCGCGCGACAGCGCCGCCCAGGTCGCCGATGCCGCGACCACGGCCGCGCGAAAGACTGCCGGCTCCTTCGAGCAGGCGGTGCGGAATACCATCGAGACGCAGCCTTATACGGCCGCGGCCATCGCGCTCGGCATCGGCTGGCTGCTCGGCCGCATGCACCGACCACTCTGAAAACAGGGCTCGGCCGGACGCGGCCGACCTCTCCCCAGTGGGGAAGTGAAAGATTGAGCGCGACTTGTCGACGGTAGCGTTACGCCCAAAGGGCCTTGCTGAAGCGCGCGCTGTCGCGGTCGCTCATGACCTCGGCGTAGAGCACGACCAGTGTGGCGCAATCCATCGGCATTTCATTGTTGGAATAGACCATACGGCTGTGCAGGCCGCGCGGCCCAAACACCTGGTTGATCAGGTCGGAGGCGCCGTCGAGCACCGCCGGCTGCTCGTGGAAACCCGGGGCGCAGCCCATGGTGCCTTCGAGCCGCACGATCCGCCTCACCCGGTCGAGAGTGCCCAGCGCGTCTTTGAGCTGCGCGACGGCGTTGAGCGCGCTCAAGCGAAACGCCTGATAGCCCTGCTCGACGGTGAGCTCCGCGCCCATCTTGCCGCGGAATTTCAGGTCGCCGGCGATCCACGGCAATTGACCCGACGTCATCAGTAGATTGCCGGTGATCACGGTGGCGGCGTAAGCGCCGACCGGCTTCGCTGCCGGCGGCAGCTCGATGCGCAGAAACCGTAAACGCTCTTCCGGCGGCAGCGCGTCGAGTGATTGCGCGGCCGGGGGCACAATGGCCGAGTGCATGTTGTCCTCCTTCTCGCGCGAGATACTTTTTTGGTGCGCGACCTTTTCGGAAAACCGGGTCCACTTTTCCGGATCACGCACTACGGAATGACGGGCGGATGATAGGTCAGCGTGAAGGCCAGCGCCCACAACAAAAACAGCACCACCGGCAGGTGTACGATCAATTGCAGGAAAGTGAAGCCGACCAGGTCGCGGGCGCGAAGCCCGAGCACGCCGAGCAGCGGCAGCATCCAGAACGGATTGATCAGGTTCGGCAGCGCTTCGGCGGCGTTGTAAATCTGCACCGCCCAGCCGAGATGCACTTTCACGTCGTTGGCGGCTTGCATCACGTAAGGCGCCTCCAGGAGCCACTTGCCGCCGCCCGAGGGAACGAAGAAACCGAGGATCGCCGAATAGACGCCGATCACCAGCGGAAAAGTGTGCTCGGTCGAGATGCTGACAAAGGCGTGGCTGATCTGATCGGACAACGTCACGCCGGCGCCGTTCTCGGCTTGCGTCAGGATCGTCGAGATGGCGCCGTAGAGCGGGAATTGGATCAGCACGCCGGTGACCGCCGGCACCGCCTTGGCGACGGCGTTGAGAAAACGCCGCGGCCGCCAATGCAGCAAAAGCCCGGCCATCACGAACATGAAATTGTAGGTGTTGAGGTTGGAGATGGCGAGGATCGCGCTTTGCCGGGAGAATTCGTAATAGAGCCAGCCGGCGGCGAGCAGCACGATCAGGATCGTGAGTAGCGGCGAATATTCGAGCCAGTCGCCGGGTTTCTGCGGCGACGTTTCCTTGATCGCCGGTTCGCGGGTGACATCGATGCCGAGCTTTTCCGCGGTCACCGCGGCCGCCGGCCCCGGCGCCGACGAGATCGCGATGATGGTCGAGATCACCAGCAGCACGGCGGTGATGGTGTAGGATTGCCACATGAAAATGGTTTCGGTGAACGGAATGACGCCGGTGATGGCGAGGAGCGACTTCGGCATGCTCGCGGCGTTGGCTTGCAACTGCGCGGCGGACGACGACAGTCCCATCGCCCAGGTGGCGCCGAGACCGAGATAGGCGGCGGCGCCGGCGGCGCGATAATCCATATTGAGCTCGCGCCGCTCCGCCAGCGCCCGGACCAGAAGCCCGCCGACGATCAGACTAAAGCCCCAGTTGAGCAGCGAGGCGAGCATGCTGGCGGCGGCGACGAGACCGACCGCACCGGTGCCGCTCTTCGGCCATCCGCCGACGGCGCGGATCAGCCGCTGCGCCGGCGGCGAGGTTGCGACCACATAGCCGCCGATGACGATGAACGCCATCTGCATGGTGAAGGGAATGAGGCTCCAGAAACCGTTGCCGAAGGACTGACTGACGACAAACGGCGACGAGCCATTGGCCATGGCGCCGAGCGCCACGACGACAACCGCGATTGCGACAAAGATAAAGGCGTCGGGAAACCAGCGCTCGGCCCAAGCGGTAAAGGCGATCGCGAGCCGCACCAGCGCGCCGTCGCCGCGGCCGGCGTCGTCGGAAATGCCCGCCGGCGTCGCGCCGTTTGTCTTCGCCATAACCGCCTCCCCGAAAGCCCCGCGGGCTTTAGTGCCGCGAGGCCGGCATCACCGCCGTGCGAAGATTATAAGCAAAACCCCGAGCACGGCTATGCCGCCGCCGTAATAGATCCATTCCCTCGCATTGATCATGAAGCTTTCGGCCGGATAGGGGGAATAGCCCGAGCCCTGGCCGATGAAGACAAGGCCGGCGAGCAAAAGAACGATGCCGGCGATGGTGAGTGGTTTACGCATGGACGCTAATGCGCGGCGTCCCAATTGTCGGCGGCGTGCGCCTCGACCTTCAGCGGCACCGAAAGCGACACCGCCGGCAGCGGCGCGTCTTCCATCACCTTGGCGACCACCGGCAGCGTCTTGTCCACTTCCGCCTCGGGCACCTCGAACACCAGTTCGTCATGCACCTGTAGCAGCATCTGCGCGGTGAGTTTCTGCTTGGCCAGCGCGTCCTCCATGCGGATCATGGCGCGGCGGATGATGTCGGCGGCGCTTCCTTGCAGCCGCGCATTGACGGCGGCGCGCTCGTTGAACGAGCGGATCGAAGCGTTCGACGCGCGGATTTCCGGATAGTGGCATTTGCGGCCGAACAGCGTCACCACATAGCCCTTGTCGCGGGCGAACTTCTTCGACTCCTCGATGTAATCGCGGATGCCCGGGAAACGCTCGAAGTATTTTTTGATGTAGGCGCCGGCCTCTTCGCGCGCGATGCCGAGCTGATTGGCGAGCCCGAAGGCGGAAATGCCGTAGACGATGCCGAAATTGATCGCTTTCGCCCGCCGGCGGATTTCGGCAGGCATGTTCTTGACCGGCACGCCGAACATTTCCGAAGCGGTCATGGCGTGAATATCGAGCCCTTCGCGGAACGCTTTCTGCAGCGGCTCAATGCCGGCGATTTCGGCCAAAAGCCGCAATTCGATCTGCGAATAGTCGGCGGAGACGAGCTTCATGCCCTGCGCGGCGACAAAGGCGCGGCGGATCTTGCGGCCGTCCTCGGTGCGGACCGGAATGTTCTGCAGGTTCGGATCGGACGACGACAGCCGCCCGGTGGTGGTCGCGGCGAGTGCATAGTCGGTGTGGACGCGATGCGTCGTCGGATTGACGAAGGAAGGCAGCGCGTCGGTGTAGGTCGATTTGAGCTTCGACACCTGCCGCCAGTCGAGAATCATCTGCGGCAGCTTGTGGCCTTCTTCGGCCAGTTCTTCGAGCGCCCGCGCGCCGGTCGCCCACTGTCCGGTCTTGGTCTTGGTGCCGCCCGGCAAGCCGAGCTTGCCGTACAAAATATCGCCGAGCTGCTTGGGGCTGCCGGGATTGACGGTTTCGCCAGCTTCTTTGTTGATCGCGGCTCCGAGGCCGGCGGCTTCCTGCGCGAATTCGCCAGACAGCCGCGACAGAACATTGCGGTCGATGGAAATGCCGCGCCGCTCCATGCGCGCCAGCACCGCGACGAGCGGGCGCTCGAGCGTCTCGTATACGGACAGAACGCCTTCGGCGGCGAGCCGCGGCTTGAGCACGTGATGCAGCCGCAGTACGATGTCGGCTTTCTCGGCGGCATACTCGGTCGCCTGCTCGATGCCGACCGCGTCGAAGGTGATCCTGCTTTTGCCCGGCTTGAGAAGCTTGTCGATATCGACTGCGGCGTGGGTGAAGACGCTCTCGGCAAGCGGGCGCAGCGCATGGTTCTGCACGCCGGCATCGAGCGCATATGACATCAGCATAGTGTCGTCGTAAGCAACGACGTCGATGCCGCGCAGCGCGAAGAGTTGATAAGCGAACTTCACATCGTGGCCGATCTTGAGCACGCCCGGATCGGTCAACATCGGCTTGAGCGCGTCGAGCGCCGCACGTTCGGAAAGCTGGTCGGGGGCAACCTCGCCGGAGAACAATCCCGCTGCGCCACCTTCGCCGCCGACGCGGTGCGTGAGCGGCAGGTAGCAGGCTTCGTTCGGCCCGACCGCGAGCGCCAAGCCGCACAGCTCGGCGCGCATCGGATCGGCGCTCGCGCTCGCCGTTTCGATGGCGACGACGCCGGTGTCGTAGGCGCGCGCGATAACGGCCTGAAGCCGTTCGAGGCTCCGCACCGGCTCGTATTTGCTGCGGTCGAATTTGGCGCCGCGCGCGGCCTCGCGGCGCGCCGCGACCAACGCCTGCGGCGACTGCACAAAATTCGCCGAGCGGTCGCCGCCGACGGGTTGCCCCGACGGCGCGAGCGGCAACAGCCCCTGCCCCTTGAAGCCGTCGCCGGTTGCCGGCTTTGCGGACGCGTCACCAACGCGCACTGGCGCAGCGGGCGACGCCTCGCCGACATGATGGCCGACAAACCGCGCGTTGGCCTCGATGGCGCCGGCTTCGACGCCGAAAAAATCCGCCACCCGCCGCATCAGCCCATTGAATTCCATCGCCTTGAGGAAGGCGATCAGCCGCTTGTAATCGGGGTCGTGCACCGCAAGATCGCCGATCGGAGTATCAAGTTTCACATGATCGTCGAGCGTCACGAGCTTCTTCGACAGCCGCGCCGCTTCGGCGTGTTCGATCAACGACTGCCGGCGCTTTTCCTGTTTGATCTCGGGCGCGCGGGCGAGCAGCGTTTCGAGATCGCCGTATTCGCCGATCAGCTGCGCCGCGGTCTTCACGCCGATGCCCGGCACGCCGGGCACGTTGTCGGTCGAGTCGCCGATGAGCGATTGCACCTCGATGACCTTCTCCGGCGGCACGCCGAACTTCTCGATCACCTCGGCGCGGCCGATCTTTTTGTCCTTCATCGAGTCGAACATGATGACGCGATCGGTGACGAGCTGCATCAAATCCTTGTCCGAGGAGACGATGGTCGCTGTGGCGCCGGCTTCGCTCGCTTGGCGCACATACGTCGCGATCAGATCGTCGGCCTCGAAGCAGTCCTGTTCCAGGCACGGCAGGTCGAAAGCCTGCACCGCCTCGCGCACATATTTGAATTGCGGGCGCAGGTCGTCGGGCGGCTCGGGCCGGTGCGCCTTGTAGTCGGGATACATCTCGGTGCGGAAGGTCTTCTCCGACTTGTCGAAGATGACGGCGAGGTGGGTGGGCTTATCCTCGTCCTTCAAGTCGCGCAAAAGCTTCCACAGCATGTTGCAGAAGCCGAACACGGCGTTGAGCTGCAGCCCGTCCGACTTGCGGTTGATCGGCGGCAAAGCGTGATAGGCGCGGAAAATGTAGCCCGAACCGTCGACCAGAAAGACGTGATCGCCGGTCTTGAGCCCCGTGACGGCGGCAGCCGGCGGCTTCTTGGCGGACGACTTTTGTGCGGCAGGCATGATGCCCGGTAATATATGAGTTTGGCCGGAATAATCACTGTGGATAACGTCCCAAATTTCGCACCCCTACCGATCGACGCAGCGCTGCCGGAGCTGACGGCAGCCTTGCGCGCGCGCAATACCGCGGTGCTGGTGGCACCGCCCGGCGCCGGCAAGACGACGCGCGTGCCGCTCGTGCTTGGCGGCGAGCCTTGGATCGAAGGCCGCCGCATCCTCGTGCTAGAGCCGCGGCGGCTTGCGGCGCGTGCCGCCGCCGAACGGATGGCCAAAACGCTCGGCGAGGGGGTCGGCGAGACGATCGGTCTGCGCGTGCGCTTCGGCTCGAAGGTATCGCGCAAGACCCGCATCGAAATCATCACCGAGGGGATTTTCACCCGGCTGATCCTCGACGATCCGATGCTCGACGGTGTCGCCGCGGTGCTGTTCGACGAATTCCACGAGCGTTCGCTCGATGCCGACTTGGGGCTGGCCCTCGCCCGCGACGTGCAGCAGGCGTTGCGCGAGGATTTGCGGCTCCTAGTCATGTCGGCGACCATCGACGGCGCGCGCGTCGCCAAGCTTCTCGGCGACGCGAACGTGATCGAAAGCGAAGGCCGCGCTTTTGCGGTCGAAACGAGCTATCTCGGCCGCGACACCCGCCCGATCGAGCCGCAAATGGCCGATGCGATTGCCCGCGCCATGCGCGCCGATGCCGGCTCGCTCCTGGCTTTTCTCCCCGGCGCCGGCGAAATCCGGCGCACCGCGGCGCTGCTCGAGGGCCGTATCGACGCTGCGACCGACGTCGCCACCCTTTACGGCGCCCTGTCCGGCGCGGAACAAGACCGCGCCATCGCGCCGGCCCCGCCTGGGCGGCGGAAAATCGTGCTCGCCACCGCGATCGCGGAAACCTCCATCACCATCGAGGGTGTGCGCATCGTCGTCGATTGCGGGCTGGCGCGGGTGCCGCGCTACGAGCCCGACGTCGGCGTGACGCGGCTCGAAACCGTACGCGTCTCGCGTGCCGCGGCCGATCAGCGCCGCGGCCGTGCCGGCCGCACCGAACCCGGCATCTGCTATCGGCTCTGGGACGAGCCGCAGACCGCGGCGCTTGAAGCTTTCGCGCGGCCGGAAATCCTGTCGGCCGACCTGTCATCCTTCGCGCTCGATCTTGCCGCCTGGGGCAGCGCGCCCGACGCGCTCGCCTTTCTTGATCCGCCACCGCGGTCGGCGCTTGCCGAGGCCAAAGCGCTCCTCGGCGAACTTGGCGCCATCGATGTGGACGGCCGCGTCACCGACGAGGGCCAAAAGCTCCGGCAGCTGCCGCTGCCGCCGCGGCTCGCCCGCATGGTGGTCGATGCGGCGAGACAAGGCACGGCGCTGGCCGCCGCCGAGCTCGCGGTTCTGATCGGCGAGCGCGGGCTTGGCGGCGATGACGTCGACCTGACGCGTCGCCTTGAAGCGCTGTCGCGCGATCGCTCGCCGCGCGGCCGCGACGCCCGCGCTCTTGCGGCGCGCTGGGCTGAAACAGCGAAGAGTCAGGAGCGCGGACCATCGTTAGCTCCCTCCCCCGTCGATGGCGGAAGTGAACTCAGTCCAGGTTCGCTGCTTGCCCTGGCCTACCCCGAGCGAATTGCCAAAAATCGCGGCGGCGGCACCGGCACATTCATTCTTGCCAATGGCCGCGGTGCGCAGATCGACCGCGCTTCGCCGCTCGCGCGCGAAGCCTACCTCGCGGTCGCCGAACTGACCGGAATCGCGGCGGCGGGCCGCATCCTCTCCGCGGCGCCGATGACGCTTACCGACATCGAGGCACGCTTTGCCGGCCGCATCGTTAGCCGCGACGAGACGGCCTTCGATCCGGCGAGCGCGAGCTTGCGGGCGCGACGGCTCAAGCGGCTCGGCGCGCTTGCACTTGCCGAAATTCCGATCCCGGTCGAAGCGAACGACGAGACCGCGCGGTTGCTGGCGGAAACCGTGGCGCGGCTCGGCATGAACCGGCTGCCGTGGAACAAGGCGCTGTCACAATGGCGCGACCGCGTTATGTTCTTGCGCCAAATCTTCCTGCAACAAGCCGAGGGCCAACGCCTTGATCACGAATGGCCCGATCTGTCCGACGCGGCACTCGCGGCTGACGCGGATTGGCTAGCTGGTTTATTCGTTGGCAAGACATCGCTTGCGGATCTTTCGGCCGACGAGTTCTCCGCCGTGCTCGCCGCACGCCTCCCCTACCCGTTGCAGCGGCGGCTTGAACCCGAAGCGCCAACCCACTTCGAAGCGCCGACGGGCTCGCGCGTCCCGATCGATTACGAGGCCGAAGGCGGTCCGAAGATCGCGATCCGCGTGCAGGAGTTGTTCGGCTTGGATCGCCATCCGACGATCGCCGGCGGCAGGGTCCCCCTGGTGGTCGAGTTGCTCTCGCCGGCACACCGTCCGGTGCAGACCACGCGCGATTTGCCGGGTTTCTGGCGCGGCAGCTACGCCGCCGTGCGCGCCGAGATGCGCGGCCGCTATCCAAAGCATCCCTGGCCGGACGATCCGCTTTCGGCGCCGCCGACGCGGCGGGCGAAACAGCGAAAGGTTTAGGGGGCCTGCGAGAGCGCGCTCACGGCGCCCGCGGCGAGGAGCTGTTCAGGGGTCTCGAATCATTGAGAAGGACGCTCAACAACGAGCTGTGGACTTCGAGCTTGCCGTTGTAGTCGATGAATCCCAAATCCCGAAACTTGTTCATGAAATGATTGACGCGCGCCCGGGTCGTCCCGACCATCTCGGCGAGCGTATCGTGTTTGATCTCCGCCAGAATTGGCTCGGGCCGGCCGTCCTTGCCGAAGTTCGCCAACAGCAGCAGCACCCGCGCCAGCCGTTTTTCGGTCGAGTTGAACAGCTGGGCGACCAGGTCTTCTTCAACCCGCGCATTCCTCGCCAGAATATGCGTGATAAACATTCGCGAAAACGCCGGCTCGTCGCGAATAACCCTTGCGATCTCCTTCTTGTCCACACGCATGGCGATGCATTCCGTCATGGCCATGGCCGTCGCCAAACGCCTCGGCTGCCCGTTCAGGCATCCCTCGCCGACAAACTCGTCCTTGCAGAGGATCGCGACGACGGCCTCCTTGCCTAGTTTGGATGCGACCGTGACTTTGACTCTGCCCTTCTTGATGTAGAAAACGGAATCCGCATCGTCGCCCTGGGCGAAAATGATTTCTTTCTTTGGATAACTGGAAATCATGCGACCAGGGCCTACGGTTCTAAAAAACGCCGCAGGATCAAAACCCTTGGCCGATCCATTCGATTTACTGGCTGTAGGCATATTCACCTCCTGTCTTATTCAGGACAAAAGCCGACCCGCCCGACTGTCCAAAATTGGACACCTGGGCCGGATTTTCACAAGTTTCTATTGAAGCTTTGCCGCGCTCGCTCAGCGAAGGCGGGTTTAGCGGATCGGTCCCGGATAGATCGTAATGAGCAAATAACTCATTGGATTTGACCGCTCCGTTTCGAAGTTCTGCTGATTATTTTGATTTTGAGTACGGTTCGGAACAGCAACGGATTTGGCGCCGATGCGATTGTAGCGCGATCGATGAAATGGGTGGCGTTCTCACGTTGTCACTTCACGAGAACGCCCGGACGCGGCGATGAAGCAATTCACCCATGAGGAGCTATCAGGCATGTCAGTTCGAACGGACCTTGCTGCACTCGAAAGACGACATCTGGCGCTGGAACAACAGATTGACGGAGAGCATATGCACGCTGCGCGCGACGATCTGAAGGTCGTCGAACTTGAGCGTTCCAAGTTGCTCGTTACCGACGAAATCGCGCGCCTGCAGCAAGGCGTCATCGCGCGTCCTTCGCGGCCAAGACTGTCGGCGACGGAGCGGAACAAAGCGTTGATAAAAATGGCCAAGCTCAAGCAAAACAGCTGGTATGAGGGCGCCAAGCGATCCGTCTCGATTATCAAGGCAAAAACGCCCTAAGGGCGCTACTCAAAGGCGCAGCAGCGACAAACCGTCATCCTGTCCGCGACGCGCACGCAACCATTCCGCATGCGCGTCGTTTAGGCTATTGCTGCGCAGCCGTCAGTTTCCCACCGAGGATTCAATGTTTCCCAAGCCAAAGCCGGTCTTGAAGCCGAATACTTATGCATACGAATCCGAGCCGATGGTGAAGCCCACCGGCTTTCGCGAATATGACGCGCGCTGGCTGTTCGGCAGCGAGATCAACCTGATGGGCGTGGAGGCTTTGGGCCTCGGGCTGGGCACTTTGATCCACGAGCTCGGCGTGCGCCCCGCCGTCGTTACCGGCCACGATTTCCGCTCCTACTCGGCGTCGATCAAGATGGCGTTGGTGAACGGACTGATCGCTTCCGGCTGCCAGGTACACGACATCGGGCTCGCCGTGACGCCGATGGCCTATTTCGCCCAGTTCGATCTCGATGTGCCGTGCGTCGCCATGGTGACGGCTTCGCACAACGACAACGGCTGGACCGGCGTCAAGATGGGCGCGAACCGTCCGCTCACCTTCGGCCCCGACGAGATGACGCGCCTGAAAGACATCGTGCTGCAGGGCCGCTACAAAATGAAAGACGGCGGCGCTTATACGTTCGTGGAGAACTTTCCGGCGCGCTACATCGCCGATCTCAACAATCGGCCGAAACTCAAGCGCCACCTCAAAGTGATCTGCGCCTGCGGCAACGGCACCGCCGGCGCGTTTGCGCCGCAAGTGCTCGAAGCCGTCGGCTGCGAGGTGATCCCGCTCGACTGCGAGCTCGACCACACCTTCCCCAATTACAACCCGAACACCGAAGACTTGAAGATGCTACACGCCATGCGCGACGCGGTGCTCAAGTACAAAGCTGACGTCGCGCTCGGCTTCGACGGCGACGGCGACCGTTGCGGCGTCGTCGACAACGAAGGCGATGAAATCTTTGCCGACAAGGTCGGCGTCATGCTGGCGCGCGACATCTCGGCACAGCACAAAAATGCGCTGTTCGTCGTCGACGTGAAATCGACCGGGCTGTTCGCCACCGATCCGGTGCTGATCAAAAACGGCGCCAAGACCGATTATTGGAAGACCGGCCACTCCTATATGAAGCGCCGCGTCAACGAGATCGGCGCCATCGCCGGCTTCGAGAAATCCGGCCACTTCTTTTTCAACAAGCCGTTCGGCCGCGGCTATGACGACGGCCTGATCTTCGCGCTCGCGGTGTGCGACATGCTTGACCGCAACCCGGGAAAGACCATGGCGGACCTGAAAAACGCGCTGCCGAAAACCTGGTCGTCGCCGACCATGTCGCCGCATTGCGCCGACGAGGAGAAATACGCCGTCGTCGATGCGGTGGTGAAGCATTTCACTGCCGAACAGAAAAAGGGCGGCAAAGTCGCCGGCCAGGCCATCCGCGACCTCGTCACCGTCAACGGCGTGCGCGTGACGGTCGCCGACGGCAGCTGGGGTCTGGTGCGCGCCTCGTCAAACAAGCCGGAGCTTGTGGTCGTGGTCGAAAGCCCGGTATCGGAAGCGCGCATGCGCGACATGTTCGAGGCGGTCGACGCGGTGCTGCGCACCCATCCGCAAGTCGGCGAATACAATCAGAAGATCTAGGGTTTGCTCCGGGTTGCGTGACGCATAAAAGGCCGTGTCCGCTTTGTCCTCAACATCGGGGAGCCAAATGTGTTCGGCCTTTGCTTCCGGCTTCGCCGCGCGTCAAGGAGTCCACGACCTAGATTAGCTCCCATCAACAAAAGATAACGGGAGCGGCGTATGAAACTGACGGCCAATTGGATTACTGCGGCGGGACTGACGCTGGCCGCCGGTGCTGCATTGCTGGCAAGCACGACGGCCAAAACGCAAGTACTTGCCTTCGTCGCGCAACCAAACGCTGCTCTTCCCGATAGCGACGCGGCAGTTGCGGCTCGCGCCGCCGAGACGATCGACGAAGCGGCCGGTCTGCGCGCCGATTTGCATCGCCAAGTCGTAGATTACGTCACTACAGAAGCGCGCGGCACGCTCATCGTCGACACCGAGAACACCTATTTATATTTCGTGCTCGGTGGCGGCCAGGCGATCAGATACGGCATTGGCGTCGGGCGCGACGGTTTTACGTGGTCAGGCACGAAGACCATCGAGCGGAAGTCGGAATGGCCCGACTGGATTCCGCCCGCCGACATGCTCCAGCGCCAGCCTTATCTCCCGCGTTTCATGGCCGGCGGCCCCGGCAATCCGCTTGGTGCGCGCGCAATGTATCTGAGCGGTACCGTGTTTCGCATCCACGGGACCAATAAGCCGTCCAGCATCGGCACGCATGCATCGAGCGGCTGCGTCCGCATGCTCAACGCCGACGTCATCGATCTCTACGAGCGGACGCGCATCGGAACCAAGGTCGTGGTGCTGGCCCCGGGGCACACGCCGGATAGCCGCCAGCAGGTCTCGCGTAGCGACAGTACGGCGGCCTTTATCCACTAGAGGGACTGTTCCGGTTTTCGCACCGAGGAGGGGCTTACCATGTTGAAGAATATGCTTGCGCTGGTGACCGCGGCAGTCATCGCCGGTCTCTTTGTGGGCGTGCTTCCGCCGCCGGCGCCGGCGAGCGCGAAAACGTCGGTCATCGCTGTGAGCGAAGCCACCGCAGACCGCAGCGCGATTGACGCATCATCGCCCGCGACCCGCTTCGGCAGCTGCACCCAGGCGTGGCCCTATTACGAGCAGGGCCGCCTCCGTGACAGCCGCGAGCCGAACAACGCCGCGCGTGCAGCGCGCGTCGTCACGCGTACCAAATAGCGCTACGGAGCTAAAGATGCGCCCGCCACATCGTCCAACGCGAGCCGGCGTCACCGTGTTGCTCAGTTCGCTGATGTTGACCGGATTTGCCGCGTTCGAAGCGTCGGGCTCCTTCAACGACCGGGGAGCTTCGGTCGTCGTCAATCGCGCCAACAAGAGCGATCAACTGCGAGCGTTGGTGGCCGCGCACAAGCCGTCGCGGTCGCCCGCTGCGGCACGCACCGGCCGGCCGCCATTTGGCTGTGATCCTCTTTTCAGCCCCATCACCGAGCCGGCAAAATCCGGCCTCTATTATCGCTGCGCGGCTTAAGGCGATGCCGTTCACGCCATCTTGCAGAGTTTAGCCCGCCGATGGCCGACATCGAACGGTAGTCCTCGCACGTCGGCCGAGGGCAACGGGTAACCTTCGGCCGTCTATCAAGCTCCGCGAAGCTGGGCAGAGCGTGCGTATCACAAGTTCATCTATTTCAACGAGGTCGACCGAGGCGGACACCATGCAGCCTGGGAACAGCCGCAACTGTTTTCCGAAGAGGTTCGCGCAGGCTTTCGACCACTTCGCAACCCCTCTTCACAGGCGCCCGCATCGGCCAAAAAGACCTTTCGCCGCCATCCCACTCAAAGTTCCCCCTTACATATTTGTGACGCCACCATTACAATCAGATGTCAGTTTGGCGTACACACAGGACGGTTCATGCGTTCGCAGTCGCAGGCCCGGTCACGTTCCCTGGCCTGGTCCAATCCGTTGGCCTGGTGGTGGGGTCTGTTGACGCTCGTGAGCGCCACAAATATCGCGCTCTGGTTCGTGCTCTATCAAAAGCTTCATGCCGGGCCCACCGATCGTCTTGACAGCGCTTCCGGCATCATGCTGCTGCTCTGTGCGGCCTATGTCTTCGGTTGCGCCTTCAGGTCGTTTCTTCCGCGCGCGGACGTTCAGCGCATCTGCCTCTTTGATACTTGGCTGTCGAGCGTCGTGGTCGGACGAACGGTGGCAACCTTGGCCGAGATTTGCTTCGTGGCGCAGTGGGCCATTGTCCTGCAGCGCCTCGGCATGATGGCGGGAGCCGACACGACGCTGAACGTCGCGTTCGCGGTCATGCCGCTCATTCTCATCGCTGAATGCTTCTCGTGGTACGCCGTGCTCACCACCGACTATCTGGGCAGCGCCATCGAAAATTCGCTATGGGCGGTCGCCTTCTCGGCGGTCGGGATCGGGCTTGTCCGGTTGCTGGCGGACTTTGACGGCCCGGTTCGCGTGGTCATCGCCGTCGCGATCGTCGGGATTGCCGGCTATCTGACTTTTCTCATGACCGTCGACATCCCGATGTATGTGAGCCGATGGCGGGCCAAGCTGGTCGATGGCGGCACGCATCTGAGGCCGTTCGAGGGCCTGCGTGACGTGAGCACGCGTTGGGTCGTCAGCCACGACCTGGCTGCGTGGAAGGATGAAATTGCCTGGATGTCGCTCTATTTCAGTGGCGCGGTGTGGGCAAGTCTCGCGCTCTGCGCCTTCTACTCGCTCGAGCCACTGAGCGGCGGATAAACGAGACTCCCCGAAAACATCGGGCTTCGCGCCCGGAAACTCGGCGTGTGAAGGTTGCCGCGATCGAGATTGGCGAAACAGCTCGATCATCGAGCCTCGGCCGGATAGGTCAGCACCGCAGCGGGGTCCAGTCTGGCGGCTGGCGTCTTGAAGGCCTGCGCGACGTGACCGGGTCCCAGAATATGAAAAACGGCCTCACCGCTCGCGACCAGATAATCGGCAATGATCCGCCGGTGACATTGCCACCATAACGCCTCCGCGCACATGACCGCGCAACGCTGCGAATGACCGATTTGTCGTAGTCTCTCCAGCGCCACATGAAAGTCATCGCCCATGGCGTAGTCGGCATAATTGTGAAAACTGTCGTTTTGCCAGAATGCATTCGTTGACGGCGGCACATTCACCTGCCGCCCGCGGCGTCCGCCCAGCGCGGCGATATGCTCATAGCCGACGCCAAAGTCTCGCAGCGAAGTCGGCAGCGTATCGCCGTTGTATTGCGGATTGGTGCGCGAGCGCGGAAAGGCGCGTACGTCGACGACGAATTGAGCGTCGGCATCCTTCAACAAGCCAATAAAATCGCCAAGCGGCCGGACCGAATGCCCGATTGTAAAGAACGGATTCGCCATCTATTGCCGGCGTCGCGCGAGCCGCAACGCTGCGCCCTTATGCATGGCGACGTGATCGGTCTTGTCGCTCTTAATTTCGTACTGAGGATCGTCTTCGCTGGCGTGATGGGTGTAACCTTTGTAGTCCACGTCTTGCGTATGCACTTTGACGATGGTGCCGCTGACGCGGCCGGCCTCGGAGTTCCAAATGACATCATCTCCAACCTGGAACCTTGGTTTCATCGCCACCGCCGGTTCATAACGAACAGCCGATAAAGGGTTTTCGGCGGTCACCGCCGCTCTTACGCGTCAGCCGCCTAGCGCCTGTCTTGCATAGGCGATGATTTCTGCTTCCGTCATGGCGGACGTGTTGACGTCGGCCTGCCGGACGATCCTCGCATAGACGTCGGGGTGTTGCTTCTTCAGCCGTTCCGCCAGGATCTGCGATGCGTCGCTCACACCCGTGCCATGGGAGATTAGGACGATGCGGTCCGCATCGCGCAAAGCCTTGGCGATCCTGTCGTAAAAGGTCAGGTCTTCCGCCGGGCGTTGCCCCTGTTCGCGCAGTTCGTCGCGGTGGTGCAGATGGTGCAGGAAATGATGCGGATCGTAGGGTCTGATCGTTTCGCCGCGCTGATCCGAAGAAAGATCGATCCGATACAGCTTCGCACCGTGATGATCGATCAACACGACGACGTCGACGCCGTCCGGCCCAGCCACCGGCGCCGTGCCATACGGATTTTCGGGCGAAACTCCCGCCGACGCCAAATAGTGGCGGAGCTCGCTGACCTCGCGCGCGTCAAGATGCTTGCCGTGCGGCTTGTGAAAGATGATGTGCCGACCCTTCATCGTCAGCGAATACTTGCCGTCGGCCTTTTCTTCCGCCGACCCCAGATGGGTCAGCAGGTGCAGCGTGTCCATCCAACTCAGATTGTGGGGAACCGGATGATGAAAAATAGCGTCCAACGTCCGGCGGTCGACAGCCGCTAGATGCGGGCCGCCGCCGGTCGGGTCCTTGGCTTGATCCGTCATCGCGATGTCTCCTGTTACGATGGTCGCTTTCTCAACAATCTGAAGCGTACGTCGCTGCCGAGCGGCGCGCAATTCGGCGGCACTAGTGTGGCGGTTCAGAAGTCCGCACCATTATTGCCGCGGGGCTCGTCGTGCGGACTTCCGAACCAAAGCCACACTAAATCAATCAGTCGCTAGTGTCCTTTCGATTCCGAAGTTCGCAAACGAGCGTGCCGCATAATCATGCGACTTCGGAACGGGACACTAGGAGCGAAATAAGTTGAGACGGGAGAGGAAGTATCAGACTTCCTGATACACATCCACTTCGAGCGCACCCGGAAGCATGGCGCGCCAAGCCTGCATGTAAGCCTGAAACCGCATGTCACTCGCCAGCGATTGCCGATTGAGCTCGAGCGCCTCCGGAGTTTCGTACTCAATCACCTGGATGAATTTGGTCGGATCGTCGGCGTTCTGCAAAAGCCGAAAATGCGCCTTGCCGAACATCTGAAAAAACGACGCCCCCGAACGCATCAGCGACGCCACCGTTTCCGAATCTGCGCCCGGCAGCGTGAACTTCAAATGCAGAGTCCGCCAGACCTTTGGTTCTTCCTCGCTCATTGCATTCCTCGACCGCCGCCCCGCGTTCAAGCGGCCACGCGTCACCGAACTATCACGCGAAACCGTTTTCCAAAGCCATCGCCCCGCGTCTCGAATTCGCTACCCCGCGCACAAGCCCACCTTAACGGCTAAATGTCTCACGAAATCGGTGGCCGGGATAGACGCCGAGAATCTTCAGCGATTTCGGCTGCGACACAAAGGCGAGTTCCTCCAGCGCCAGTTCGAGCGCGCGGTCTTTCGGGTGTGCCTGCACGTCGGCGTAAAACTGCGTGGCGGCGAAGCTGCCGTCGACCATGTAGCTTTCGAGCTTGGTCATATTGATGCCGTTGGTGGCAAAACCGCCCAGCGCCTTGTAGAGCGCGGCCGGAATGTTGCGCACCTCGAACACGAAGGTGGTGATGACGAAGGGCTCTTTGCGGCTCGCCCATTTCGGCTTGCGCGCCAGAACCACGAAGCGCGTGGTGTTGTGGCGGGCGTCGGCGACGTCCTTCTTCAGGATTTTGAGGCCGTAGATCTTGGCGGCGAGCTTGGTCGCCAACGCCGCGCGCGAAACGTCGCCGGCTTCCGCGACTTCGCGCGCCGCGCCGGCGGTGTCGGCGGCGACCACCGGCTTGATGTGCAGTGCGCAGATGATGTTGCGGCATTGGCCGAGCGCATGCACATGGCTCTCGACCGTCTTGATGGTGCGCAGGCTTGCGCCCTTGGGCGCCATGAGCTGGTGCTGCACCGGCAAAAACCACTCGCCGACGATGTGCAGGCCCGATCTTGGCATCAAGTGATGAATGTCGGCGACCCGGCCGGCCACCGAATTGTCGATTGGAATCATGCCGAGCTCGGCGCGCCCGCCGCGCACCGCGGCGAACGCGTCCTCGAACGTGGCGCAGGGCAGCGGTTCGTAGTCCTTATAGGCTTGGTTGCAGGCGATGTGCGAATTGGCGCCCGGCTCGCCCTGGAATGCGATTCTCTTGCGTCGTTTCATGCCTAGTGGCCCGATTCTAACATTCGCGTCCCCTCGCGGCATGCTGTCTTGCGAATGTTAGAATCAAAAGGACCACTAGCAAATCGTAAGTGCTAGTGGAGTTTTGGATTTGACATTCGCTTCGCGGACTTGCGTCGAGGGGGTAGCGAATGTCAAATCCGCTCCACTAGTCCGATAGCATGGCCCGCGCGCGCGCCAAATCGTCCGGCGTATCGACACCAAGCGGGGCGTTGGGCACGATCGCCACATCGATGCGCATGCCGGCCTCGAGCGCGCGCAATTGTTCGAGCTTTTCCCGTTGTTCGAGCGGCGACGGCGGCAATTTGACGAACCGTTCCAGCGCCGAGCGGCGAAACGCGTAGAGCCCGATGTGATGATAGAGCGGCCCCTCGCCCCATGGGGCGGTGGCGCGGGTAAAGTAAAGCGCGCGCAAGCGCGCCGGCGCAACCGGCGCGCCGACCACTTTGACCACGCCGCTATTGTCGCGCTCCTCGGGCCGGGTGATTACGGCGGCCGGGGTGCCGATGTCGACCGCGCGGTCGGCAAGCAGCGCCACCGCCGCGGTGATGTCGGTCGGTTCGAGCGTGGGCAGATCGCCCTGCACATTGACGACGATCGCAGCCCGGCCGGCGGGGTCGACTTTGCCGAGCGCTTCGAATATGCGATCGGAACCCGAGCCGTGATCGGCCCGCGTCATGGCCACGCGGCCGCCGGCCTTCTGCACGACGGCTTCGATTTCCACCGAATCGGTGGCCACCACTACCGGCCCGACTGCGGCCGCCTCGGCCCGCCGCAGCACGCGCACGATCATTGGCGTCCCGGCGATATCGGCCAGCGGTTTGCCTGGCAGGCGGATGGCGGCCATTCGCGCCGGAATCAGAATGACTACGTCTGTCATCGAATTGGCTTATACGGGTTGCAAGACGCGCGGCAAACCGGCTATCTGTGCCCGCGACCCTCCCCTCTGCCCGCTGCGGAGCAATTGCGCGATGCACTCGGACGAACTCAATAAATATCTCGGTGCGCTGCTCGGAACCTGCCTGATCCTGCTGGCGGTTCACCTCGCTACGGGAGCGATCTTTACGACGCCGGCGCCGGCCAAACCGGGCTACGAAATCGCCGTCAAGGAAGAAGCGCCGGGCAAGGCGGAAGCCGCCAAGCCCGCGGAGCAGCCGATCGAGACGCTGTTGGCGAGCGCTTCCGCGGACCATGGCGCCACAGTCGCCAAGCAATGCACCATTTGCCATAACCTGCAGGAAGGCCAGGGTCCGAAGATCGGGCCTGACCTTTATAATGTCGTTGGGCGTCAGATCGCCTCAGTACCCGGCTTCAACTACTCGGCGGCATTGAAGGGGGTGAGCGGTACCTGGACGTTCGATCTACTGAACAAATGGCTGACCGATCCGCGCGCCATGGTGCCGGGCACCGCCATGACCTTTGCCGGCCTGGCGAACGAAAAGCAGCGCGCCGACATTATTGCTTATCTCGACACGCTGTCGAAGAATCCGGTGCCGCTGCCGAAGGCCGCCGAGGCGACGCCGGCTGCAAACGCCGCGCCCGCAGCGTCCAAGTAGATGGCGCCGGCTGCTCGCGGCCCACGCACGCGGATGTGAAGCACTTTTTGCCGCGGCCTCGCGCGCTTGCCGTTGCCGCACATGAAAAACACACAATCTGTGCCATCTGTTCGGCGGCGTCTGTCGCGTGATTAGGTGATTACAGAAGCGTAAGCTTTGAGCACCGATATTTTATTGGAGCGCCGCGGTGAACCGCCGAACCCTTCTGACCTCCGCGCTGTGCGCACTGGGCGCATCGCAACTGCCGCTGCCCGCCTCGATCGTTCCCGCCCAGGCCGAGGAGAAACGCTGGCGGCACGGTCTATCACTGTTCGGCGAGCCGAAATATCCGGCTGGCTTTGCCCATTTCGACTACGTCAACGCCGCCGCGCCGAAGGGCGGCAGCGTGCGCGAAATCGCGCTCGGCACATTCGACAGCTTCAATACCGTCGTCGCCGGCGTCAAAGGCGTGGCGGCGGCCGGCACCGAACTGATCTACGACACGCTGCTCACGTCCGCGCTCGATGAGGTATCGACCGAATACGGTCTGCTCGCCGACGCCGTCAGCTATCCGGACGATTTTTCATCGGCGACCTACCGGCTGCGCGCCGCGGCGAAGTGGCACGACGGCCAGCCGGTCAAGCCCGAGGACGTGATTTTTTCCTTCAACGCCTTCAAGACGTATAATCCCCGCTACGCCGCCTATTATCGTCACGTCGCGCGGATCGAGAAGAGCGGCGAGCACGAGATCACTTTCATCTTCGACGGTCCCGGAAACCGCGAGCTGCCGCAGATCGTCGGCCAGCTGCATGTGCTGCCGCAACATTGGTGGGAGGGTACCGACAAGAACGGCAAAAAGCGCAATATCAGCGAAACCACGCTTGAGCCGCCGCTCGGCAGCGGCGTCTATCGCATCAAGGAATTTTCGCCGGGCCGCAACGTCGTTTATGAGCGCGTGAAAGATTATTGGGGCCGCGATCTTGCCGTCTGTCTAGGCGCCAACAATTTCGATGAGCTGGGCTTCGAGTATTTTCGGGATACGCTGGTCGCACTGGAGGCCTTCAGAGGCAACAAGGTCGATTGGCGCAGCGAGAACAGCGCCAAGAACTGGGCCACGGCTTACGACTTCCCGGCGGTGGCCGAAAAGCGGGTCATCCTCGAAGAATTCCCGATCAACAGTTTCGGCGTCATGCAGGCGTTCGCCTTCAACATCCGGCGCGCCAAATTTCAGGATCCGCGGGTGCGGCTTGCCTTCAATTATGCTTTCGATTTCGAGGAGATGAACAAACATATTTTCTTTGGTCAATATCATCGCATCAACAGCTATTTCGACGGCACCGAGCTCGCCAGCGGCGGACTGCCGCAGGGGCGCGAACTCGAAATTCTGGAAACCGTCCGCGACAAGGTTCCGCCGGAGGTTTTCACGACGGCCTATTCCAATCCGGTCGGCGGCGATCCGCAGGCGGTGCGCAGCAACCTGCGCGAGGCGGCGCGCCTGTTCAAAGAAGCCGGCTACGAAATCCGCAACGGCAAGCTCGTCGACGGCAAGACCGGCGAACCCTACGCGATGGAATTTCTCGCCGAGGACCCAAGCTTCGAACGCGTGTTTTTGTTCTACAAGCCGTCGCTCGACCGGCTGGGCGTCACGGTCGCGGTGCGCACGGTCGATGCTTCGCAATACGAAAACCGGCTGCGCGATTGGGATTACGACGTCATCACCAATTCCTGGGGCGAATCGCTTTCGCCGGGGAACGAGCAGCGCGGCTTCTGGGGATCGCAGGCGGCGGATCGGCCCGGTTCGAGCAACTTTATCGGCATCAAGAATCCCGCGGTCGACGCGCTGATCGATCAGGTGATTTTCGCTAAGAGCCGCGACGATCTGGTTGCCGCCACCAAAGCGCTCGATCGCGTGTTGCTTTGGAACCATTACCTCGTGCCGCAGTGGACCTACGGCAAGCAGCGCACCGCGCGCTGGGACCGTTTCGGCCGTCCCGATCCGCTGCCGAAATACGGCGCATCTGCATTCCCGACAGTCTGGTGGTGGGATGCCGACAAAGCGGCCAAAACCGGAAGCCGCCAGTGATCCGTCCGACGCGCCGCCGCGCGCTAACGCTCGCCGCGGCGGCGCTTGGCGCGTTACACCTTCCCGATGCCCGCGCCGCCGATGAGATCGAATCCCACGGCCTGTCCGCTTTCGGCGATCTCGCTTACCCGCCCGACTTTGCGCACTTCAGCTATGTCGATCCGCATGCGCCGAAGGGCGGCACCTTCTCGCAAATCGGGCCGTCGCGGCAGTACAATCAGAATTTTCTCACCTTCAATTCGCTCAACAGCTACATCCTGCGCGGCGACGCCGCGCAGGGCATGGAACTGACCTTCGCGACGCTAATGGTGCGCTCCGGCGACGAGCCGGACGCCATGTACGGCTTGGCTGCCGCCAAAGTGCGGCGGTCGGCCGACGGCCTCACCTATCGATTTTTCATCCGGCCCGAGGCCAAGTTCCACGACGGCACACCGCTCACCGCCCACGACGTCGCTTTCTCGCTCGATCTGCTCAAAGGCAAGGGCCATCCGAATATCGGGCAATTGCTGCGCGATATGGCGAGCGCGCGAGCAGACGATGCGGGAGCGCTCGTCGTGACCTTTGCGCCCAACCGGGCGCGCGACGTGCCGCTATTCGTTGCCGGATTGCCGATCTTCTCGCGCGCCTATTACGCGGAAAAGTCGTTCGACGAAACCACGCTCGACGTCCCGCTCGGTTCGGGTGCCTATAAGGTCGGCCGTTTCGAAGCCGGCCGCTTCATCGAATATGAGCGCGTCGCGCCTTGATGGGGCGCTGACCTTTCGGTGTCGCGCGGCCAGAACAACTTCGACATCGTGCGCTACGAGTATTACCGCGACCGCGAAGTCGGCTTCGAAGGCTTCACCGCAGGCAATTATCTGTTCCGCGAAGAATTCACTTCGCGCACCTGGGCAACGCGCTACGACTTTCCGGCGCTGACCGACGGTCGGGTCAAAAAAGACGTACTGCCCGATGCTACGCCGTCAGGCGCGCAGGGCTGGTTCATCAACACACGGCGGCCGAAATTCGCCGATCCGCGGTTGCGCGAGGCGCTGTGCGACGCTTTCGATTTCGAATGGACCAACAAAACCATCATGTATGGGTCTTACGACCGCACCGTATCGGTCTTTCAGAATTCGCCGATGATGGCGACGGGGCTGCCGGACGCCACGGAGCGCGCGTTGCTCGAACCGTTCCGCGGACGCGTGCCTGACGAGGTTTTCGGCGAACCCTATTCGCCGCCGGTATCGGACGGTTCCGGCCAGGACCGCGTGCTGTTGCGCAAGGCCTCGCAACTCCTCAAGGACGCCGGCTGTGCCGTCCATGAAGGCAAGCGCGTATTGCCGAGCGGCGAACCGATCGTGATCGAGTTTTTGATCGACGAGCCGACTTTCGAGCCGCACCACATGCCCTTTATCAAGAATCTCGCCACGCTCGGCATCGACGCGTCGCTGCGTCTGGTCGATCCCGTGCAGTATCGCGCGCGCCTTAACAGCTTCGACTTCGACATCACCGTCGACCGCTTCAACTTTTCCGACACGCCCGGCGAAACGCTGCGCTCGTTTTTCTCGTCGCAGGCGGCGGCGCTCAAAGGCTCGAACAACCTCGCCGGCATCGCCGATCCGGCGATCGACGCCATGATCGACGCGGTCATCGCCTCGCCGACGCGCCCAGCGCTGATCAGCGCCTGCCGTGCGCTCGACCGCGTGATCCGCGCCGGCCGCTATTGGATTCCGCATTGGTACAAGCCCTCGCACTGGGTCGCCTATTGGGACGTTTTCGGCCGGCCGCCGGCGCAACCGCGCTATTTCCGCGGCATCCCCGATACCTGGTGGTACGACCGCGACAAGGCAGCGAAAATCGGGCGGGCGGGCTAAGCTAGGGTGCAATGACCGCCTACATCGTCCGCCGCATCCTGTTCATGATCCCGACCATCTTCGGGATCATGCTGGTATCGTTCGTGGTGGTGCAGTTCGCGCCCGGCGGGCCTGTCGAGCGTGTCATCGCCCAGCTGTCCGGCAACGACACCGGCGCGACCTCGCGCATTTCCGGCTCGGCCGGCGGCGACTTCGGCAATCGCGGCGCGCTGCAGTCCGGCGCCCAGATGGACGTCAACGCCAAGTATCGCGGCGCGCAGGGTCTCGATCCCGAATTCATCAAGAGCCTGGAAAAGCAATTCGGCTTCGACAAGCCGGCGTATGAGCGCTTTTTCCTGATGCTCTCGAACTATCTGCGCTTCGATTTCGGCAAGAGCTATTTCCGCGACGTAAGCGTGCTGCAGCTCATCAAGGAGAAGCTGCCGGTATCAATTTCACTCGGCATCTGGATGACGCTGCTGAGCTACCTGATTTCGATACCGCTCGGCATCCGCAAAGCGGTGCACGACGGCTCGCCGTTCGACGTATGGACTTCCGGCGTCATCATTGTCGGTTACGCCATTCCCGGTTTTCTGTTCGCCATCCTGCTCATCATTCTGTTTGCCGGCGGCTCCTTCTTCGACATATTTCCGCTGCGCGGGCTCACCTCCGACGGCTGGGCGCAGTTTCCCTGGTGGAAGAAGATCCTCGATTATTTCTGGCACCTGACGCTGCCGATCGTCTCCATGGGGTTATCCGCGTTCGCCACCATGACGCTGTTGACCAAAAACTCGTTCCTCGAGGAATTGCGCAAGCAATATGTGCTGACCGCGCGCGCCAAGGGCTGCTCCGAGCGCCAGGTGCTGTACGGCCATATTTTCCGCAATGCCATGCTCCTAGTCATCGCCGGCTTTCCCAGCGCCTTCGTCAGCGCCTTCTTTGCCGGTTCTCTGCTGATCGAGACAATTTTTTCGCTCGATGGGTTGGGCCTCTTGAGCTTCGAAAGCGTCCTTAACCGCGACTATCCGGTGGTGTTCGCCAACCTCTACATTTTCGCGCTTGTCGGCCTGATCGTGAATCTGATTTCCGACCTGACCTACACCTGGATCGATCCGCGCATCGATTTCGAGACACGGGAGGTTTGACGTTGGACGTCAAGACCGAGGAAAGGTTCGAGGGCAAACCGCCGCTGCCGCCCGGGCTTCGACCGGACGCCGAGCCGACCGGACCGGTCGGGCTCGCGCCGACGCCGTCCTGGTTTACGGTCTCGCCGATCAACCAGCGGCGCTGGCGCAATTTCAAGACCAATCGCCGCGGCTTTGTTTCGTTGTGGCTCTTTCTGGTGCTGTTCATCGTCACCATGTTTGCCGAATTCATCGCCAACGACAAGCCGCTCTATATCAGCTACGACGGCAAGTCCTACTTCCCAGCGTTCTTCACTTATCCGGAAACCACCTTCGGCGGCGACTTCGAGACCGCGGCGGACTATCGCGATCCTTATTTGCAGAAACTGATCGCGGACAAGGGCGGTCACATGATCTGGGTGCCGATCCGATATTCCTACGACACGCACAATCTCGATCTGCCGACGCCGGCGCCGTCGCCGCCGACCTGGTGGCTCACCGAGAAGCAATGCCAGCCGGTGGTCGAGCGCAAGCATCTGAAGAGCTGCAGCGACCTGGAATACAATTGGCTCGGCACCGACGACCAGGGCCGCGACGTGCTGACGCGGGTGATCTACGGCTTTCGCGTCTCCGTGCTGTTCGGCCTTATCCTCACGATCGTGTCGTCGGCCATCGGCGTCTTCGCCGGCGCCGTACAGGGCTATTTCGGCGGCTGGACCGATCTGTTGTTCCAGCGCTTCATCGAGATTTGGACCTCGGTGCCGGAGCTTTATCTGTTGTTGATCATCTCGTCGGTACTGGTGCCCGGTTTCTTCGTGCTGCTCGGCATCCTGTTGCTGTTTTCGTGGACGCGGCTGGTCGGACTGGTGCGCGCCGAATTCCTGCGCGGACGTAATTTCGAATACATCCAGGCGGCCCGGGCGCTCGGGGTATCCAACATCGTCATCATGTTCCGCCATCTGTTGCCCAACGCCATGGTGGCGACGCTCACCTTTCTGCCGTTCATCATGTCGTCGTCGGTGATGACGCTTACCGCGCTCGACTTCCTCGGCTTCGGCCTGCCGCCGGGGTCGCCGTCGCTCGGCGAATTGTTGTCGCAGGGCAAAGCCAACGTACAGGCGCCGTGGCTCGGCCTGACCGGCTTTTTCACCGTCGCGCTGATGCTGTCGCTCTTGATCTTCATCGGCGAAGCGGTGCGCGACACCTTCGACCCGCGCAAGACGTTCCGATGACCGAGCCCCTCCTTTCCATCCGCGATCTGTCGGTCGCCTTCAGCCATGGAATCGATGGCGGACCGGACACGCTCGCCGTCGACCGGGTGTCGTTCGACATCGGCAAGGGCGAGACAGTGGCGCTGGTCGGCGAGTCCGGGTCCGGCAAATCGGTCACCGCGCTGTCGATCCTCAAACTCCTGCCCTACCCGGCGGCGTCGCACCCTTCCGGCCGTATCAGCTTCAAGGGCCGCGATTTGCTGCCGCTTTCGGAACGCGAGATGCGGCGGGTACGCGGCGACAAGATCACCATCGTGTTCCAGGAGCCGATGACCTCGCTCAACCCGCTGCACACCATCGAAAAGCAGATCGGCGAGATTTTGTCGCTGCACCGCGGGCTTAGCGGCGCCGCGGCGCGCGCGCGCACGCTCGAAGTGCTCACCCAGGTCGGCATTCCCGATCCGCGAAGCCGGCTGCAGAGCTACCCGCATCAATTGTCCGGCGGCCAGCGCCAGCGCGTGATGATCGCCATGGCGCTCGCCAACGAACCCGATCTCCTCATTGCCGACGAGCCGACGACGGCGCTCGACGTGACAGTGCAGGCGCAGATCCTCGAATTGCTGAAAGGCCTTCAGGAGCGGCTCGGCATGTCGCTTCTTTTCATCACGCACGATCTCGGGATCGTGCGCAAGATCGCGCAACGGGTCTGCGTGATGACGGAAGGGAAAATCGTCGAGCAGGGCACGGTCGAAAAGGTGTTCGCCGCCCCGCAACATCCTTACACGCGCGCGCTGCTTGCCGCCGAGCCGAAGCCCGACCCGGCGCCGCCGCAGCCCGACGCGCCGTTGGTGCTGGAAACGACCGACCTCAAAGTCTGGTTTCCGATCAAGCGCGGCCTGTTGCGCAAGGTGGTCGGCCATATCAAGGCGGTCGATGGCGTCAGCGTCGATATCCGCAAAGGCGAGACACTCGGTGTCGTCGGCGAATCCGGTTCCGGCAAGACCACATTGGGCCTCGCCATCCTGCGGCTTATTTCCTCCGATGGGCCGATCGTCTTTATGGGACATGCGCTGCAGGGGCTGCGCTTTAAGGAAATGCGGCCGTTCCGTCGCGACATGCAGGTCGTTTTCCAGGATCCCTATGGTTCGCTTTCCCCGCGGCTGTCGGTCGCCGACGTCATCAAGGAAGGCCTGCAGGTGCATCACCCGAACATGACCGAGAGCGAACGCGACGCGCGCGTCGTGGCCGCACTCGGCGATGTCGGTTTAGATCCGAAGACGCGCTTTCGCTTTCCCCACGAATTTTCCGGCGGCCAGCGCCAGCGCATCGCGCTGGCGCGCGCCGTCGTGCTGGAGCCGACTTTCGTCGTGCTCGACGAACCGACCAGCGCGCTCGACATGCTGATCCAGGCGCAGATGGTCGATCTGTTGCGCGACCTGCAGAAGCGGCGCAACCTTACTTATCTGTTCATTTCGCACGATCTGCGGGTGGTCGCGGCGCTGGCGAGCCGCTTGTTGGTGATGCGGGCCGGCAAGGTTGTCGAGGCCGGCGCCGCCGCCGATTTGTTTCAAAATCCGAAGAGCGATTACACGCGCGCGCTATTCGCCGCCGCGTTCAACCTTGAGACCGCGCCGAGCGGCGTGGTAGCGCAATAAAGAGTGGCGACATTTCGATGCTGAGCAAGAGGATGAGCCCGGCCGCGGCCGTGCTGGCGGCGGCGGTTTTATTGTTGTCTTGCGCACCGGGATTTGCGCAGTCGCCGGATCCGGAGACGCAGTGGGATTATCCGCTCCTCGGCGACGACGGCCAGCGCGTCTCCAATCACACCATCAAGCTTCTCGGTCCGCTCGATCAGCTGCCCGGCGTCGTTGTGGTCGGCAATCCGGGCGGCAAGGCGACACTGGTCGAGTTTTACGACCTCAATTGCCCCTATTGCCACCAAGCCGCGACCGATCTCGCCGAGCTTTTGTCGCGCGACCATGACCTGCGTCTCGTCCTTGTCCCCTATCCGGTGCTGGGCATTCCCTCGATCACCGCCGGCCGCGTCGAGCTCGCGGTGGCGAAACTCGCAAGCGCCGAACAATTCTACGCCTTTCATCGCAAGATCTACGCGCAACGCGGCACCGTCGACGGGCGGCGCGCGCTCGAGGTGGCAAAAAGCCTAGGCTTGAACACCCACCGCCTGCTGGCGCTCGCCGACGGTGACGAAATCACCGAGACGATGAAAAATCACGTGCGCCTCGGCGATGCGCTGGGTCTGCAAGCGACGCCGTCCTTCGTCGTCGGCGATCTTGCGATCCTGGGCTACCCGGGGCCGCGCACGATCGAAGCCATCGCCGCCGCCGCGGCAGCCTGCGGCAAGACAGTTTGCTGACGCCTTACTTCGGCGCGTCGGCGGCGATGGCCCCGGGCGGCTCGATCCGGAACGTGAAGATCGTAACCTTCTCGCCCGGCTTATAGGGTCCAGGCACCACATTGTGCACCGGCGGAATGCTGCGCAGATACGCCACGACTGCGGCGACATCGTCCTTGGTCATGTGCACAAACGCCACGTAGTTCATGATCGGCGCCAACTGGCGGCCGTCGGGCCGCTTGCCGGTGGTGATCGCGGCTGCGATTTGCTCGTCGGTCCAGCCGCCGATGCCAGTCTCCTTGTCGGGGGTGATGTTGCGGCCATTGAATACGCCGAGCCCGGGAATTTCGAAGCCGACGTCGGAGCCGCCGAGAAATTTATCCTTGTCGGGCTTGCCGAAGAAGAAGCCCGGCGTGTGACAGTCATTGCAGCCGGCGACATTGACCAAATAAGCGCCGCGTTCGATCGGCGATTCGGCGTGAGCTTTCGGTAACACACCTGCCGCCGCAACAACGACAGCGGCGACGCCCGCAAGGGCGCCCGCGAAAATACGCTTCATATTGCGTCCTCCCCTGTCGCCCGCGACTTGGCGTCGTCGTGCGGCACCGTCAGTGCGAAGCGAGGTTGTATCGGCGCGACTGCAATTCAAGAAAAATGCGCCCGGACCCCGGCCCAACTTTTGCGATAGGTCGGCGCGTTCGTCTTTTGCCCACGAAGCCGTGTCAGGCCGCGCGCCGCTGCCGGAAGTGCCACCAGATTACCGCGACAATGGCAGCGACCGCGCCGACAATGAGCACCACCAGCAGCGCCGAATTCTCGATCCAGGCAATCGCCGGAATGCCAAGCGCCATGATCAAGCCGAGCAAGCAGACCTGCCAGGACATGACCTGCACGCCGGCCGTAAAGGTACCGAGCGCGAGCAGAGTAAAAATTGCCAACGCCGTGGCTTGCGCACTGAAGATACGCTGCACGTTCGGCAGCAGCAGCATGTTCATCACGACAATGAAGGCGAGCCAATGCAACGCCTGCGTCACAATGAGCCGCAGCCGCGCGTTGTTGTCGCCGGACTCGTCCCAGCCGGCGCCGATGCAGACCAAAGCGATGAGCGGGGCGAGAATTTCCCAATAGACGACTATGGGCTGTTTGGAAAAGCTGGTATAGGCGACGCCGCCGATGGTCAGGATCAACACCACCGTGAACGGAAGTTCTCTGATCCAAAAATTCGGATGCCGCTTTGTCGAGGGCGGACTTGGGTCGGGAACGCTCAGCCGCAGGTCGGAATTGGTCATCACCTCCGCTCCGTGCGTTGTAGGGGTTGCGCCGCGCCGCGCAGACTAGGGCATCTACTCATAAACCGATGATGCCGTTCGCTCAATGTCGACATTCACCAAGGGCGGACGCGCTTCGGCGCCGTCTTCGCGGTATCGGCCAATCAAACGGAGCTCAGGCGAGCCAGGTCGTCTCGAAGTCTCCGGCTGGCAAGAAAATCTGAAAGACCGATCCCCGACTGGACGCGGAACGTAGGAAAAGACGCCCATTATGAGCCTCGATGATAGATCGGCAAATCGACAGGCCCATGCCGGTGCCGTCGGATTTTGTCGTCAAGAACGGGTGGAAGATACGGTCCGCGTTTTCTGGATCAATTCCGGGCCCGGAATCTTCCACAATGATCGACACGCCGTGCGCTTCGTCGATCGCCGACGTCACCCGTACCGTCCGAGCGCGATCGGTGACGTTATCCATTGCTTCAATCGCATTCGCAACGAGATTGGCGACCACCTGCTGCAATTGGACTTGATCTGCCAAGACCGGTGGATGCTCCGAACCTAACTCCGTCTGAACCACAATTTGGTGCTTCTGCAGCTTGGAGTGAAGTAGCGCAATGACTTGTAGGATCACGTGATTGACGTCGAGCAGCACCTTTTCCCGGCTATCGTTCTTAAACATGGCCCGAATGCCGTCGATTACCTGGCTCGCTCGGTTGCCCTCGCTGACGACGCTCTCGAGGACGATGCGCACCTCTTTGAGATCGGGCGTCGGTGTCGAGAGCCAGCGCAAGCCCGCACTGCCAGCCGTTACGATCGCCGTCAGGGGTTGTTTAATCTCATGCGCCATCGCCGCCGCCGTCTGCCCGGCTTCCGTCAGACTGGTGACGCGCGCGAGCTCGGTTTGCGTGGCCAGCAACATACTCTGCGCGCGATGGCTTTCGGTAATATCGATTATCGTGCCGATGAATACTTCAGTCCTAGATGCTGGCGCCCGCGCCACCGAACTATGGCCCCATATCACCGTGCCGTCTTTGCGACGGTATTGTTTCACAACGACGTAATGATCGACCTTTCCCTGCTGAAGTTCAGTGAGCCGCACCTGAGCAACTTCGCGCTCTTCCTCAAGGGTAATATCCAGAGGTGTAAGTCGTCGAAGCTCCTCGTTCGTGTAGCCAAGCATCGCCTGAAATGTCGGATTTGTTGCTAAGTAATGCAGGTCTTGATCAAACGTCGAAATACCAATGCTCGATGTTTCAAATATGGACTGCCAACGCGCTTCGCTCGCTCGAAGCGCCGCTTCGGAGCGCTTGCGAACGAGCGCTTGGGCCATTACTTCGCCGATAACCTTTAGCCGCGCGATGAGATCGTCGGGCCATTCTCGCGTTGAGCGGAATGCCGAAAAGTTGATCAGCGCGACGACATTGCCGCCGACACGGAGCGGGATTCCGAGACTAGAGCGAATACCGGAGCGGTGACGGTATTCAATTTGCTCGACCGCCTCCGGAGGAAGATCATCGAGCGCTCGCACACGCATGATTTTATCGGCTCGGAGTTGGCCAATATACCAATTCAGAAAGGCCGGCACCGGACCCGGGGGGATATCGTTCCACCCCGTCTATCGCCACCGAACATAAAATATTGGCCCAGCCATCGGCGGTGAATTCGCCGAAGTTGCTGCGATCAAAATCCAGAAACCCCACGAGCCGCGTTAGCGCGTCCACGATTTCCGTCTCGAGTAGGTCGCTGGAAACATTGGCGAAGCGGGCCGATAGATCGGCAAGCAGACGTTCGAACGTCAGCAGTTCCTGCAACGATGCCTTGGCAGAGTGGCCGGATGTCGCGGCCTGGTCGACGAACATCTCATCGGTCATCGCCGTCACCTTGGCATGGACGGCAGCCGGCCGGATCACCGCGGCAAGAAAAGCAGTGGCGGGCGCACGAACGGGCCATGCGCGAAGAATATCTCAATCAGGTCCCGATGTCTGCTGCGGGTCGTATGCAAACACGGCGCGGCGAAATGTGATGTCCGCATTCGCCGAAAGCGGCCATGCCTGCTCCTGAATACACGTCGTGATCATAGGGCCACGCCGGCGTAGCGTCACCTTTGCAGCCGGCGCACGCTGGTGATCTCGCTGCCGGCGCCGCGGATGCGCGCGACCGCCTCCGCAATCGGCTCGATGACGACGGCCATATGAAAAGCATTGGCGTGAATGAGCGTTAATCGGTCGCGGACGATGGCGACGTGGCGTTTCCAGAACATCAGATCGCCGCGTTGCGGGTTTGAAATATCCGCAGCCTCACAAAACGCCGCTTCCTGCATGTCGCTGTCACGCGGACACGGCACGCCACAAGCCGTGAGCGCGACCTGAACAAGCCCGGAGCAGTCGAGACCGAGCGTGGTCTTGCAGCCCCACAGATAAGGCGCGCCAAGGAAACGCTCGGCCGTGGCGACAAAATCCGATTCATAATGGTCGATTGGCGCCAAATGCGGCGCGGGCACATAAGCACCAGCCGCCGTCACCGCCAGGCGGTCTTCGAAGCGGGCGACGGTGAGGCGCGCACCCAGCGGCAGCGCCTCGATGGGCGGCAGCTTGATCGAAGGACCGGGGAAGACAAGAGTCCGCAGTGCGGTGACTTTATGCGTCGGCGGCGCACCGGTCGGCTTGAGCGCATTTTCGGACAGCCAGCCGACATAACCATCGGCCGCGAGCTGGCCCCACGCCCACCCTTCCGCATTGGTGTCGTAGATCGTGACGCGCTCGCCCTTGAGCGCTTCGGTCAGGAACGACGCGTCCGGCGCAGCTTCCGCGCGCAGCGGCGTCTGCGCCTCAATCACTTCGTAAGCTTGGCCCTCGACATAGCGTGCCGCCGCGACTTTGCCTTCGAGGGCCTTCGCGGCGAGGTCGGCGCGGGCCGGCGTGAGCCGAGGATCGAAAGCGCGCATGCCCGCTCTAGCCGTAGCGCTCGGCGAGAACCGCATAGAGAGCGCGCGCGGCCTGGCATTCGCCGCCCTCCGGCCGACCCGGTTTGGCCGAAGGCGTCCAGGCGAAAACGTCGAAATGCACCCACGACGGCGCGGTCACGAAACGGCGCATGAACAGGGCCGCGGTGATGGCGCCGGCTTGCCCGCCGCTGCCGACGTTGTTGATGTCGGCTACCTTCGATTCCAGCATCGCCGCGTAGGGGCGCCACAGCGGCAGCCGCCACAGCGGATCGTTCTCGGCGGCGCCGTGGCTCGCGAGCGCGCTGGCGAGTTCATCGTCATCGGTAAAGAACGCCGGCAATTCCGGGCCGAGCGCCACGCGCGCAGCGCCGGTGAGGGTGGCGAAATCGGCGATCAGCTCAGGCTTGTCCTCGTCGGCGAGCGTCAACGCGTCTGCCAGAATGAGCCGGCCTTCGGCATCGGTGTTGCCGATTTCTACGGTCAGGCCGTTGCGCGATTTGTAGATGTCGCGCGGACGAAACGCGCTCCCGGAAATGGCATTCTCGACCGCCGGAATGAGCACGCGCAGCCGCACTTTGAGGCCGCGCGCCATGACCATATGCGCCAGCGCCAAAGCGGTCGCGGCGCCGCCCATGTCCTTTTTCATGTTGAGCATCGACGCGTCGGGCTTGATATCAAGCCCGCCGGTATCGAAGCAGACGCCTTTGCCGACCAAAGTCACGCGCGGATGTTCCGCGTCGCCCCAAGTCAGATCGACGAGCCGGGGCGCCCGCGCCGCCGCGCGCCCGACGGCGTGAATGAGCGGAAGATTTTCCGTTAGCAGATCGTCGCCGACGATCGCATTGACCTGCGCGTCATGCCGCGCCGCGAGCGCGCGCGCCGCCTCCTCCAGTTCCGCCGGTCCCATGTCGTTGGCCGGCGTGTTGACCAGATCGCGCGTCAGCGCCACCGCTTCGACGATGTGGTCAAGCTCGCCGCGGTCGATGCGTTGCGGCAGATCAAGCGAGACCTGGTGCGCGTCGGCCTTGCGATAACGGGTGAAACGGTAGCTGCCGAGCGCAAAGGCGAGCGCCGCCAGGCGCGCGTCATGCGGGTCGTTGGCGAAGCGATAGCGGCCGTCGGGCAGTTGCTGCGGCAAGCGCCCGGGGAGAAACAAATCCTTGGGCTCGTTGGCGGCTTCGATCCCGAACAGGATGCCGCTGAGCGCTCCCTGCCCCGGCAGCGCCAACATCTGCCCGGGCTTTGGCTCAAAACCCGCGGCGTCGGCGTAAGCGCGCGCGGCGGCGGCAAGTTGCTCATGCACGTCCGCGTAATTCGCCGCGTTGACGAACCAGATCGGAATCGCGGGTGCCGCACCGCCGGTCGTGAAGATTGCATTCATTGCACCGCCCGCGCCGGCGGCAACGGCGCTTCGCGCGGCGCCATGGCGCGCCCGTGCCTGATGCCGTAGCCGCCATAAATCAAAAGCCCGATCAGGAGCCAGCCGCCAAAGCGCAGCCAAGTGTCGAGCGGCAATCCGAACATCAGAAACAACGACGCCGCGGCGCCGAGCGGCGCGACCACGAACACCGCCGGAGTTTTGAACGGCCGCGTTAGGTCCGGCTCGGTAATGCGCAGAACCAGGACGCCGATGCAGACAATGGCAAAAGCGAACAGAGTGCCGATACTGACCAATTCGCCGACCAAACCGATCGGCAACAAGCCGGCCAGAACCGTGACAACGAAACCGGTGATGATGGTGGTGACATAGGGCGTGCGAAAGCGGCTATGCACGCGCGCCGCCGCCGGCGGCAACAGGCCATCGCGTCCCATCGAATAGAAGATGCGCGGCTGGCCGAGCATCATGACGAGAATGACGGAGGTCAGGCCGAGGATGATGCCGACTTTAAGAAACGGCGACAATATCGTGAGCCCGATGGCATCGATGCCCACCGCGATCGGATCGGGCACGTTGAGCTTGTCGTAGCCGACGACACCGGTGAGCACGAAGCCGACCGCGACATAAAGGACGGTGCACAAGGCGAGCGAGCCGAGAATGCCAATCGGCATGTCGCGCTGCGGATTCTTAGCCTCCTGCGCCGCGGTCGAAACCGCGTCAAAGCCGATATAGGCGAAGAAGACCACGGCGGCGCCGCGAACGAGGCCGCTCCAACCGTACTGGCCGGGGCCGAGATTGGGCGGAATGAAGTGGCCGTCAGGATTGGTGGCCGTGACCCAGTGCGCCGTGCTGACGAACGGGGCTGCGGCGACAATGAACACCAAGACGATAACGAGCTTGATCGCGACGATGACGTTGTTGATGCGCGCCGATTCGTGAGTACCGACAACCAGCAACACGGTAATTGCGGCGACCACCACCACGGCCGGCAGATTCACCAGCGCGCCGGTCGTGTGCCAAGTGTGCGCAGCGGCGTCGTAGGCCGACGGCGACTGAGCCAGCGCCGCCGGCACGACGATCCCGAGGTCTTTAAGAAAGCTCACCACATAGCCCGACCAGCCGATGGCGACGGTGGTAGCGCCAAGCGCGTATTCGAGGATCAGGTCCCAACCGATGATCCAGGCGACGATTTCGCCCATGGTGGCGTAGGCATAAGTGTAGGCGCTGCCCGCGATCGGCACGGTGGATGCCATCTCCGCATAGCAAAGACCGGCAAAGGTGCAGGCGAAGGCGCCCAACACGAACGACAATGTTATCGCCGGTCCGGCGTTGGCCGCCGCCGCATGTCCGGTGAGCACGAAAATGCCGGCGCCGATGATAGCGCCGATGCCGAGCGCGACGAGATTGAGCGCCGACAAGGTGCGTTTGAGCGGCACGCCGTCATGGGTGGTCAGTGCCTGCACTTGCGGCTCGGCGGCTTCCGCTTCCAATGCCGCAATCGGCTTGCGCGCCCAGATGTTGGCCATAAGCGCTATCGTCCTACAATCCCGCCGCGGCCAGCGCCGATTCTTGGCGCTTGGCGACTTTGTCGAGCGAGAAATCTTCGATCGCTTCGTTGAACAGCCGATAGAAGTTGAGCTCGGCGCGCAAGTGCAGAAACACCGCACCGAGCCCGATCGCGGCCCGATCCATAAAGACAAATTCGCGCGGCACCGTCACCGGGCCTTTGCGCTTGAGCGCCTGATGGACGCGGAACGCCTCGCGCCGCCCGTATTCTGACGGCGCTACGCCGTCGGCAATGGTGCGCACGCGGTCGTCGAGAAGCGGCGCATAGATGAACCGCGCCCAGATATTGAGTGTGTCGATCAATTCGCGCGACAGTTTGCGGAAGCCCCAGGTTTCGTAAGCGCGCACGACCAATTCGTCGTCGCCGTGCAGGAGCCCGTGATAGAGATCGACCACGCCGCGAACGAATTTCGGCGGGAAGATGCGGATGCAGCCATAGTCGAGCAGGTTGATGCCGGCGGGCTCCATGACATTCTTGCGCGGGCCGTCCTTGCGCGCGTCGAACACCGTGTAATTGCCGAGATGCGGATCGCCGTGGATGACGCCGAAGCGGCTGAACGGAAACCACCAGGCGGTGAACATCGCGGTAGCGAGCGTATTGCGCACCGCGAGCGGGTCGTTTTTGTGCGCCAGCATGCGCGTGCCGTCGAGCCAGTCGAGTGTTAAGAGCCGCCCGGTCGAAAGTTCGGGCCAGGCCTGCGGCACCCGCACGATGTCGATGCCGTCGAGCATGGCGCGGTAGAGCGCCACGTGTTTGGCTTCGCGCCGGTAATCAAGCTCCTCGCGCACGCGCGCGCCGATTTCCTTGCCGATCTCGCTCGTGTCGATGGCGCTGTCGAAGCGGCGGCGGATGGCGAGCAGCCATTGCAATTGCTGCAAGTCGGCTTCGACCGCCGACTGCATGTCGGGATACTGCAGCTTGCAGGCCAAAGCCGCGCCGCCAAGCGAGCGTGCGCGATGCACCTGGCCGAGCGAAGCCGCGGCCGCCGGGTGATGCTCGAAGCTCGCGAATTTGTCCTGCCAGTCGGCGCCAAGCTCCGCGATCATGCGCCGCTTGACGAACGCCCAGCCCATAGGCGGCGCTTCGCTCTGCAGTTTCGCCAGCTCTTCGGCATATTCCGGTGGCAGCAGATCGGGCACGGTCGCCAACAGCTGGGCGACTTTCATCAACGGCCCTTTGAGATTGCCGAGCGCCGACGCCAGCGCCGTGGCTTCGCCGGCGCGGTTCGGCTCGCCGCCGATAAGCCGCCGCCCGGCGTAACGCGCCGCGACGCCGCCAACATTGGCGGAAACGCGCGCGTAGCGCGCCGCGCGCGCGGAGAAGCGGTTCTTTTCGCGGTCAGATGACGGCATTCCTATGGCCTTGCTGCAAGTGTCACTTCGATAGCGCCTTATAGGCGTCGGCGTATTTGCGAAAAGACCGTCGGGCGATCTCCATGCCCTTCACGCGCTTCGGATCGGCGGCAAGTTCGTAATCGGTAAAGTTCGGCTCCGGCCCTTTGCTGCCGCTTTCCAGCCAGGCGAGCTTGGCGTGGATATAGCTCATCATAGCGGCGACATGCGCCGCCTTCTGCTCGAGGCGCGCAAGCTGCGCGCGCATGATCTCGGCGCCGCGCGAAGCCGTCATCCGCTTGGCCTGGTATTCGACGTTCAGTGCCTCGATTTCGCGGAGCGAAAAACCCAAAGACTGGCCCATCTTGATCAGGCGCGCGATTTGAACGTGTTCCGCGGTGAAGACCTGATAGGGATTCGAGCCGCCCTTCCTGCCGAGGATCGGCTTGAGCAGGCCGCGCCGTATATAAAAACGAACGGTGTCGGGCGTGAGCCCGGCGGCGCGCGCAAATTCGGAAATCAGCATTCAGCCAACCTTGACCATTGACCTTGGTCAAGGCTTATAACACGCGCCGCTGAACCTTGGGAGCGGCATCGATGAACAAAATTGCCTTAGTCACGGGCGCGTCCGCCGGCATCGGCGAAGCCACGGCGCGCGCGCTTATCAGCGCCGGTTACACCGTTTTCGCCGCCGCCCGCCGGGTCGATCGCATGAGCGGCCTCGCCGCGCTCGGCGCCACATTACTCAAGCTCGACGTCACCGACGATGCATCGATCATTGCTGCGGTCGAGGCGATCAAAAGTGGCGCCGGGCGCCTCGACGTTCTGGTCAACAATGCCGGCTACGGCTCCTACGGCGCGCTCGAAGACGTGCCGCTTGACGAAGCGCGGCGGCAATTCGAGGTCAATGTGTTCGGCCTGGCGCGTCTGTCGCAGCTCGTCCTGCCGATGATGCGTGCGCAAGAATCCGGCAAAATCGTCAACGTCTCCTCGGTCGGCGGCAAGATCTGGGAACCGCTCGGCAGCTGGTATCACGCCACCAAATTCGCGGTCGAAGGGTTGAGCGACAGTTTGCGGGTTGAGGTCGAGCCGTTTGGCATCGATGTCATTGTCGTCGAGCCGGGCGCGATCAGGACCGAATGGGCCGGCATCGCAGCCGACGGGCTGCGGCGTTTTTCCGGCCGGGGCGCCTACGCCGCCTTTGCCGAAAATCACGCCCGCATGCTCGACAGCACCGAAACCTCGAAACTGCCCTCGCCGCCCGAAGTCGTCGCCAAAACCATCGTGGGCGCCATCACCGCGCGGCGGCCGAAAACCCGCTACGCCACCGGCGGCGGTGCGCACGCAATTTTATTCTTAAAGAAGATCCTGCCCGATCGCCTGTTCGACCGCTTGATCTGGAGGATTTCGCAGAGCTGGAGTTAAACGCGGCTCGGGTTCACCTAACCGAACGCGTCAGCTCACCCGTTCCAGCTCTTCGATCATCCGCTCGATGACGCCGAGGCCGGTTTGCCAAAATGCCGGATCGCGAGCATCGAGCCCGAACGGCTTAAGCAGCTCGGAGTAGTGTTTGGTGCCGCCGGCCGCGAGCATGGCCAGATAACGTTCGGCAAAGCCCTGCGCCGAGTGCTCGTAAACCGCGTATAGCGAATTCACCAGGCAGTCGCCGAACGCATACGCGTACACATAAAAGGGCGAATGGATGAAATGCGGAATGTAGGCCCAGAAGGTCTCGTAGCCGGGCTTGAGCTCGATCGCCGGCCCGAGACTCTCGCGCTGCACCTCGAGCCATAATTCGCCGACGCGATCCGCGGTCAATTCGCCGCCCTTGCGTTCAGTGTGCACCGCGCGTTCGAAGGTGTAGAACGCAATCTGCCGCACCACCGTGTTGATCATGTCCTCGACCTTGGCGGCGAGCATCGTTTTGCGTTGCTTGATGTCGGCGGTTTCGGCGACAAGCTTGCGG
>Ga0181520_10000712_pt1 | contig 71836 bp, 64 predicted proteins | sample PEATcosm2014_Bin_29_FD_132451 | JGI IMG/M metagenome (GOLD analysis project Ga0181520, IMG submission 132451) | Peatland microbial communities from MTU Mesocosm Facility, Houghton, MI, USA - PEATcosm2014_Bin02_30_metaG | ecosystem: Environmental > Terrestrial > Soil > Wetlands > Peat | place... | reverse complement strand
GGGATTTGGATTTATCAGCCGCCAGAACGGCGAAGATGTCTTCGTGCACTTTTCGGCAATTCAGTCGAACGGTTTCCGGAGCCTTCAAGAAGGCCAGGCAGTCCAGTTCAACGTCGTTAAGGGACCCAAAGGGTTCCAGGCAGAGAACGTACAAGTTCTGTAATTAAGCAGACAGATTAACCAGCAAGAGCCCGGAGCTTCCGTTCCGGGCTCTTCTGTTTGTGGCGCGATTACCGCCTCAAAACCTTCTTACCTCCGCTCGGATTTGCTACTCTGAACCATGGAGTTTCGTTCAGCTTCAAACATTCAGGCAGGCGTCGCGGCAGCTCCCACCCCGCGTGAGATTCCATTCAACTACACCTCGGCCGGAGACCGGCAGGCGGTGTCGTTTCTGCTTGGAGCCCCGGCGCTCCAAACCCTGGACGAGCTGCGCAGCGTGCGCGTCACCGGCCGTTCCGCCCGCATCCTGATGCGTCTGCTGGGCGAGGTGCTGATTCATCGCCGAAATCCCTACCTCTTTGAGGAACTTGTAACCTCGGCTCCGCGCCGCAAGCGCTTCTTTGAAAATGCCGCCAAGGATATGGAGACGATTGCCTCCAAGGCCGAGGGTGATTCTCGCGTCCTCGACGTGCTGGCGCAAACCCGCGCTCTCTTCGCAACCTTCCGCACCGATGTCGAGCAGTCGCCCGAGCTGCGCTCTCGTATCAAACGCGAACTCTCGGCGATCGTTGGCGTCCGCAACGTTCTCTTCGATCCCTTCACCCTCGTTGCACACGCCACCGACGCCACGGACTGGCGTCTGTACCTACCCGTGGCCGTAGTAACTCCGGACGATGAAACTCAGGTGGCGCCATTGCTGCTGGCCATCGCGCGCCTCGGCCTCAAGGTGGTTCCCCGCGGAGCCGGAACCGGACTCACCGGAGGCGCGGTGCCATTGCGCTCTGGCTGCATTGTGGTGAACACCGAAAAGCTCAACCGCATCCGCGCCATCAGCCGCCGCGAATTTCTGCTCGACGATGGGCGCTCGGCAACCGCGCACGTCATGGAAGCCGAAGCCGGAGTCATCACCGAAAAAGCGATGGAGCACGCCGCCAAAGAGGGTTTGGTCTTTGCCACCGATCCCACCAGCGCCTGGGCCTGCACCCTGGGCGGCAATATCGCGGAGAACGCAGGCGGCAAGCTCGCCGTGCGCTGGGGCACCTGCATTGACAATCTGCTAGAGTGGCGCATGGCCATGCCATCCGGCCATTGCTGGACGGTGCGCCGCACCAATCACCAGCTACGCAAGATTCTGCCGCAAGACACCGTGATCTTTGACGTGCTCGATGAAGCTGGGATGCTGGTCAAACAGATCTCGCTCAACGGCACTGAGATTCGCAAGAACGGACTTTGGAAGGACATCACCAACAAGGCGTTGAGCGGCCTGCCCGGTCTCCAGAAAGAAGGCACCGACGGCATCATCACCTCGGCCATCTTCATTCTTTATCCGGAGTACGAAGCCAAGAAGACCCTATGCATGGAATTCTTCGGCCCGGACTTCGACGAGGCCAGCCGCGTCATTCTCGAGCTTTCCCGCAGCTTTCCTTTCCCTGCCGACGGCACCGAAGCGCTGCTCGCTCTGGAGCACTTTGACGACGAGTACATTCGCGCCATCGACTATAAGGTAAAGGCTCCGCGTGCCGAGACGCCAAAGGCCGCACTGCTCATCGACATCGCCGGCAGCTCCGGCCAGCAGGCCATGTGCGGTGTAGAGCGTGTGCGTACCCTGCTGGAGCAGCACCCCAACACGTTCATCTTTGTGGCCAACAACGCCGCCGAGGCCAAGCGCTTCTGGTCCGACCGCAAAAAGCTCGGAGCCATTGCTCGCCGCACCAACGCCTTCAAGTTGAACGAAGACATTGTCATTCCGCTCGACGCGCTCGCCGAGTTCGCCCGCTTCATCGACGCCATGAACATCGACGAAGAACGCTACGCGCAACTTCGCTTCGCTCTTCGCGCCGAAGATGTATTCACCCGCGCGCAAGCCAAAGACGACAGTGAGCAGATTGCCGCCAAGACTCCCGCAGCCCTCGCCCTCTGTGCGCGTTTCCGCGACGAGCTGCAGAACATTGGCGTTCCAGCCCTGCGCGGCCTCACGCATCTGCAGGAGTTTCGCCAGGGACTGACCAAGCTGGTGCGCGGATATCCTTCGGTGCTGACGGCCTTGGACCGCGCCTACGACGAGGTGCGCGACCGTCGCATCGTGCTTGCCACCCACATGCACGCCGGAGATGGCAACGTGCACGTCAATGTGCCCGTTCTCTCCAACGACCGCCCCATGCTGGAGCGCGCCAACCAGGTCATCGACTGCGTAATGGAGAAGGTAATCTCCCTGGGCGGCGTGGTCTCCGGAGAGCACGGCATCGGACTCACCAAGCTCAGGTACCTGGAGCCCGAGCGCATCGCCGAACTCACTGCCTATCGCCGCGAGGTAGATCCCGGCGGCCTGATGAATCCCGGCAAGCTCGAAGACCTCGAGGCGCTGGAGCACATCTTTACGCCGTCCTTCAACCTGCTGGAGCTCGAAGCGCGCATTCTTCAGCACGGCCAGCTTGAAGAGCTCTCGCACCGCATTGCGCACTGCGTTCGTTGCGGCAAATGCAAGATCGATTGCTGTGTCTATCATCCTGCGCGCGGCATCTTCTACCATCCCCGCAACAAGAACCTCGCCATCGGCTCGCTGATCGAGGCGCTTCTCTACGATGCGCAGCGCGAGCGCACCACCCACTTCGAACTGCTGCAATGGCTGGAGGAAGTTGCCGACCACTGCACCGTCTGCCACAAATGCCTCGCGCCCTGCCCGGTCGATATCGACACTGGCAAGGTCTCAGTGCTGGAGCGCGAAATCCTCTCCGAGTGGGGATACAAGCACACTCCGCTGCCGACCCGGCTCACCCTCAAGTATCTGGAGAGCCGCTCGCCTGCCTTCAACAATCTTTTTCGCGGCTCCGTGGTGCGAATGGGAGGTGCTGTGCAGCGCGTGGCCAGCAAACTGGCAAGGCCGTTGCAGCCTGCCGATGGCTCCAGCGCATTCTATCCGCTGCGACTGCTGAGTTCCTCCGTCGCGCCGGTGCCAGGCCAGACGTTGCGTGACGTTCTGCCGCAGTGCGAAGCCGGCCAGGTTCTGGTCTTTGAGCCCGAGAGCAACGGCAGCAGCGATGAGCAGAAGACGGTCTTCTACTTTCCCGGCTGCGGCTCCGAGCGGCTCTACTCGGATATCTCGATGGCGGCGATTCATCTTCTGCTCAAGATGGACACGCGCGTGGTGCTGCCGCCGCCATTCCTCTGCTGTGGCTTCCCTGCTCACGTCAACGCCAAGACCAGCCTGCACTCGCGCACCGTCCTGCGCGACACCATCCTCTTCAGCCAGATACGCAGCATGTTTGCCTATCTTGATTTCGACGCGTGCGTCATCACCTGCGGCACCTGCCGCGAAGGATTAATGCACACCGACACCGCAGAGCTCTTTGGCCGCGTGGTGGACGTCTCCGCCTACCTGCTCGAACGCGGCCTCAGCCTAGAGCCGGGTGGCAAACGTGGACCGGGTGGCCCATTCAAGCCTTCTGTTGGCTTGAGTGGGGCTGTTGATCTCGAACGCGAGCAGACGACATTTCTCTACCACGCCCCTTGCCACGACTCGCTGGACGGCAAAGCAGAACAGGTGCTCGCTGGCCTTGGCGGCTTTAGCTCTGTGCAGGCTGTTCCCCACTGCTGCTCGGAGGCTGGGACGCTGGCGCTCTCGCGTCCCGACATTACCGACGCCATGCTGCATCGCAAACGCGCGGCCATTGCCGAGGCCATCGGCGAAGCTGGGAAAACAACCGTGCTGACCAACTGTCCGGCCTGTGTGCAGGGCCTGGGACGAAGTCGCAACCTTGGCGTAGAGCCTCTGCACATCGCCGTCGCGCTGGCCAAGAAGCTTTCCGGCGCGGACTGGAAAGCGCAGTTTGCAACCCAGGCCGCCCGCGCCTCTGCCATCGCGTTTTAGAGTCTTAATGCGTGGATGCGCTCTGCGGTAAGCAGCACATATGCAGGTTGATGAACCAGTACCTCCTGCTTTTCTTGGCGCTCACGCTCGCTTTTTTGCGCTGCAAGCATCAACGCCGCGAACGTACCGGTGACCGCAGCCATTGCAGTAGGATTTCCCGTGCTTAGGGCAACAATCTCGAGAGCAAATGCGAGGGTTGCAAACAGCTTCTCGCTTCTGCGAATCGAGGGCAGACTGAGCCCTGCGAGCTGCCCCTGCAAATCCCGCGCAGCCACTCGAAGTTCAGCCGCCACTTCAAGCGCACGTTTCTCTTCTGCCCCATCGGAGACATCCTTCAGCGACATGAGGTCCCGCTGCAGCATTGCTCGAAACGCCGGCATTGCCTTTTCCGCCTCTTCCCGCACCTGCATCGCTTGCGGGGCGGTCAGGTGCTGCAGGGCAGGCAACGGGACCGTTCGCAGCATTGAGCAGTTCGGGAACGTGACCCCGACCTCGCGGCGATCTAGCAGCCGATATCCTATAGCTTCTTCTTGCGCGTTGGTCGCCACGGTAGCGTTACAGCGACCGCCCATGTGGCTGTCGAACACCACGCCCTCAGCACATTCAGTAAAGTGCTTTCGTAAAACCTCGTTATATTGTCGAACAAGGTCCATCGCGCCTTTACCCGTCAGCACGGCGTCTGGCCTTGATGCAGCAATTGCCTCTCTGGTCGCTGGAACTGTGATTCGCACATCTCCGGCGCGTGCGAACAACGCCGACCCGAAAGACATTCGCCACCGCCGACCATCTTTATATCGGAACACGTCTGGGTGAGCGTGCGTAAACTCCTGCCACAACTGGGTGGCTACCTGTTTCTCTGCGGCCCTAGTCGCCTTCGAGCACTGCGGACATGATATGTATCCAGCAGGGCCGAAAATAATGATCCCTGCCTCAAGTAGCGGCCTCAGAATCTTCAGGACCGCCAAGCAAAGAAATATGTCCTCATCGCTGGCTTCAACGGTGAAGCTGAATGGGTCTGGTATGACAACCCGATCCGCGTACAGGCAAGCGGTGCGTGCGAATTCGTGCGCATAAGCGATCCTGCACTCAAGCTCTCCACACTTCCCGACGGGCGAGAGGGGATTAAGGCTTTCCCCAGCATACAAATCGAACTTGTCTAACCGTGCTCCGAGACGATCGGCATACTCAAAAGCCCCGATCCCCGCTAGGCACTGATCAAAAAAATCTCTATGGAATGTTTTGTCGCTGAGTCTCTTGCTTACATCTGCCAGCGCGGGTGTGTTACCCCGGAATTCGTCCAGCATAAACGCGATCGATGGAGGAAGCTCTGCCACCATGGGTACACTGTACCGCAGCGAGCCCCCCATGAAAATGGGAATATCACAACAACTTGAAAGGATCAGTCGCGTCTGCGTGTCGTCGTCGAACCGGCTGCCGACGATCTGTTGGTGATAAATCGCCTAATAGCTCACTGCCTCAACGTGACCTTGCGAGCTACTAGCCCCCATTAAAGCCCTCTTATCCCCGCTACTAAAGCATCTGCATCCGGAATCCGATAGGGAAAGCTAGACGGCTAGCTCGAACGAACCTGCCGAATAACTTTCTTACTGCGGGGATTCCATGATTGTCCTGAATGACCTGTCAATGCGCAAGAAGCTTCTCCTGGCGCCATTACTTGCGGCTGGACTGATGGTTGCGTCGTCGGTCACAGCCTACTTCGGAATCAGCCAACAGCGCTCTTCGCTACAGTCGATCTACAAGGTGCGCATTCCAGCAATCAAGGTCGTCGGCGATACGGACAAGACAATCGCCCGCGCTCAGGCCGATACCTATCAGCTGCTCTCCATGATTGAAGGCAACTTCCCGGCCGACAAAATTGATGCACAGACCACGCGGATCAAAACCGAGCTCGACGACGCCGCCAAACGGTTGCAGACCGCGACCCGGGCTCCCGGCGTAGGTCAGCAGGAGCGGGCTACGTTGGAGAGCGCGGCAAAATCCGTGGATGACTACCAGAAGATCGTTCGTGAAGTCATCGAAGTCTCATCCACTGGGGCGGCCATGGGAACCGCTTACATGTCGAATGCGCAAGCCAAGTACGAAGACATGGCAGAGCAGTTCAAGGCGCTGCGCGAACTTGAAAATCAGGAGACCGCAAAGGCGTCCGGCTCCGGAGAAGCCGCAGCAAGCCGCGCCATCGCTGCCATGCTTGCGGTCACCGTGCTGTCGGTCCTGCTGTCGATCGCCGTTGCGCTTTATGTAGGAGCAAGCGTCGTCCGCTCCATCGAAGCCATTCGCGCCGCAACCGTGAAACTCAGCCAGGGAGATCTCCGCGAGCGCGTGAAGGTGGACGGAAGTGACGAAGTGGCGCAGGCCGCGAACAAGATCAACGAGTTCATCGTCTCTGTTCATGAACTAGTTCAGACCGTGATCGGCGGCATCCGCCAGATGACCGGCGCGGCGCGCAATTTGTCCAGCGCTTCCAGTTCTCTGGCGCAAGGCTCCGGACACCAATCTGACACCGCCTCCACCTTGGCCTCTGCCGTGCAGGAGATGACCGCGACAGCGCAATCCATCGCCGAAAACGCCACCAACCTCAAAGAGCGCTCCACGCTGAGCCTTGAGAACACAGAAGACGGCGCGAAGAGCGTCGTCAAGCTGACGGCCGAGATCGAGACCGTCAACGGTGCCTTCGATACGATCAATGCCTCGGTTGGCAATTTTGTGAAGAGCACCACGGCCATCACGGCCATGACTGCCAAGGTAAAAGACCTTGCCGACCAGACCAACCTGCTGGCGCTCAATGCAGCCATCGAGGCTGCTCGCGCCGGTGAACAAGGCCGCGGATTCGCTGTGGTTGCGGATGAGGTTCGCAAACTTGCAGAGCACTCCGCACGCGCGGCCAGTGACATTGAGGCGGCCACGGTTGCCATCGGCAAGCAGTCGGTTGACGTGGAAGCCTCCCTGAGCAACGGCACGCAATCCCTTGCCTCCTGCCGCGAGCAGGCGGTTCAACTGGAGACCATTCTGGATACCGCCAAGGGATCGGTATTGGAGGCCGCCACTGGAGCGTCTGAGATCGCAACCCATGTGACCGAGCAAAGCAAAGGCACGGCTGAAGTCGCCAACCACGTCGACAAGATCGCCAAGATAGCAGAAGAAAATTCGACGGCGAGCGCACAGACACAGCAGGCCGCTCACGGACTGGAAATGCTTGCTCACTCACTGGAAACGGCGGTCGCTCATTTCGCAGTCCATCTGCAGGATGACACTCGCTACCAACCGCTCGACCATGGCACATCCCAGGAGACCCTCGACCCGATGCACTATCGCGACTTCCCCCTGGCGGCGACCGCTTCATCCTGGCGTGAAGTCGCAAGCAACGCGCACCAGTGATTCGGAATTGCTAAACCAATCAGCACACTACGAACTGGAGGCAACACAATGAAGAAGCTACTCAGACAAGCTATCGCTCTCTTTATTCTATTGGCCGCGATCACCGGAGCAGCCTACGCCCAGGAGCGCGGCACCCAAGCCGATGCAAAAAAGATGGTTCAGGAAGCGCTCGTCCACATCAAGGAAGTCGGCCTGACCAAAGCGTTCGAGGATTTCGGCGCGCCCGGCGGGAAATGGCATTACAAAGATGTCTCCGTCTTCTGCTACAAGATGGATGGCACCTGCGTCTGCAATGGCGACCATCCGGCGCTCGTTGGCAAAAACCTGATCGACTTCAAGTATCCCGACGGACAAACACATATCAAGAAGATGGCCGAGATCGCCGCGCACGGTGGCGGGTGGGACGAGTATCCGTGGCCGTCTCCGCAATCCAAGAAGGTTGAAAGCAAGCAGACCTTCATCGCCAAGATTCCCGGCTACGACGGCTTCATCGGCGCAGGAATCTACAAATAGAAATGAGGGCGCCTGTCGCGCGAAGTGCCTTCCGGAGTTTAGGCCCTAATCAAACCGGAAGCTGTAAGGTGCCAAAGCGGACGCAGCCGGAGCAGCTCAGCTTCCGAGTACCCGGCTGCAAAGCTTTTCCCCATTTACTCTTTGATCATCTGTAGCACTCAAATCGATGACCGCGCAGGTAATCTTCCGAAATCCGCGCAACCATTAACCACCCAGTTATCCCCGCCTCGGCAACGATTATCAGAAGAATCAATCTTCAGCGCTATCGCCTGAGCTGGCGAGAGCTCGGGGAAAATCACCCCGGCGGGGTGACAGACATCACAGCCCGAAGGTGCAGGCATACAAGAGAATAAGTAGGCTTCGAAAGGACCTTATTCTTATGGGCTCAAGTACCGTTCCTCAGGTGGGCGCTATGCTCACCCTTCCGGGAGATGCCGTCCGCCAGATTCAATGGCGTTTCGCCGACCGGTTCGATTTACAGATGTTGGTTCAGTCGACGCGTGCGGTGGCACGCGGAACCGTGGCGCGCATGGTAGCCGCCGGGGAGCGCAAGACGCACGACTGGACTCCGGCAAAAAGCGAAATGATGGAAGCCTTTGATAGCGCCGGAATTACGGCGGCGTTCATGGAGCCGGAAGAGGGCGGATTCATCAGCGGGCCGAAGAATCTGGTGCTGGCCTTGGTAGCGTTCGAGCTGGCGTGGGTGGATGGCGGAGCGGCAACGGCGAGTTTGGCAAGCTGTCTGGCCCTGGCTCCTATCCACGAATGCGGCACTCCGGAGCAGTCGGCGCACTACATGGCGCTGGCCGCGCCGCCGCAGCCTGGCGAGGATCGCAAGATTATGCGCGGGGCTTTCGCCCTGACCGAACCGATTCCCTACGTGGGCGTGGACACCGGAATACTGAGCGGGCGGGTGCGCGTTGCGGAATGGAAAGATGGCGAGGAGCCGATGTTGCAGGTGGAGAAGCGGGGACGCTTCATCACCAATATTGCGTGCGCCGATTTTGTTACGGCAGCGGTGGATTCCGGCGACGAGCGCTTCAAGGGAAGCTGCATCATCATCCTGGAAAAGACCGACGAGGGAAGCTTTGATCGGGGCACGCCGACGAAGAAGCTGGTGCATCAGCTCTCGTCCACTGGCGATCCGATCTTCAGCCTGAAGGTTCCGGCAAGCCGCATTGTTGGCGGCTACACGATAAAAGACGGCCAGATCGTGCCGAAGTATTCGCATGGCGAAATCATCGAAGCGGTTTTCCGCCGGACCCGCGTGGGGGTGGGATTGATCACCTCGGCCAAGCTGCTATCGGCAGTAGAACCGGTAATCCGCTATCAGCGCGGACGTTTTCGCGGAGCGGAGTCGATCAAGGAAGGCAGCCTGCGCTACGAGCTGGGAATCCAGCAGCGCGAGGATGCGCTGCAGCGGCTGGTGGATGTATGGGCCTCCGGCGAGGCGGGCGCTGCACTGGGATTTGCCACGGCGCGGCTCTTTGACGAGCTCGATCCGCTGGAAAAGCAGAAAGCGGCTCTGATGGCCGCGCGCGGCGTGCAGGGCGGCAGAGCAGAGATGAAGGCGCTGCGCGAGAGCGAGGCACGTGCGCTGGAGCTGCTGAGCAACAATTTAACGGAAGAGCGGCGGGCGGAGCTGGAAGCCGACACGCTGGTGAGTTTTGTGCTTCGGAATGCGGCGGCGAATGTGATGTGTCCGGCAACCAAGCTGTGGAACACCGGCGAAGGCGCGCGAATGATGCGCGAAGCTGTGAGCCTGATGGGCGGATACGGCATCACCGAGGACTGCCCCGGCTTTTTGGGAAACAAGTGGATGGACGCGCAATTGGAAGCGACCTATGAAGGTCCCGAAGCTGTGCAGCGGCGGCAGTTGACGCTGACGATGACCTCCGAGTTATTCCTGGCGCAGTTCCGGGTGTGGATTAAGGAGATGCGTGCTATCGCCTCCGAGCGGCCGGGAACAGGAGCCTGCACTCTGGCGACGGCGATGACGATGTGGCTGTGGACCCTCAACTACACGCTGCACGGCAAGGATGCCAACGGTGACAAGCTCTATCACGGACAGCGGCAGGGATTGACGTTTGCACTGGCCGATGCCCTCTGCTGGCTATTGGCGGTGCGCTGCCAGATTCTGGATGTGCAGGAGCTGGAAGCACACGGCGGCGACGATGCGGTGGTGGCCGAAGGACTTCAGGCGACGCTGCAATTCTTCTCCGACCTGTGCCACGTGCAATCGGCGCGGGCTTCGGGCGAGGTTTCGCGGATCTGCGCGGAGCTGGTCTATGGATACAACCGGCATCCGGCTTGGGACTCTGAGGGACACAAGGCGTGCTTCCTGAGCGATGAGCTCGACGAGTACGAGGGCTTTATCCCGGGAATTTCAGCGGTTGCAACCGATGTGATCACCAACGGCGTGCATCCGGTGAAGGCGGGCCCGTGCGCGGGCTGCGCAGGTTCTGCAGACTTCCTTCATCTGCAGAATAAACTTGCAACGTGCCTGACCGGCTCACGGCTGGCCAAGGACCGCGCGGCGGAGACGGTGGCAAAGGTAATGATTCCCGAAGCGCTGGACTACCCGGCATGAGCGAAGTGAATCCGGAGATTCCATTGGAAGCAGAGCGGCAGGAGATGGCCGTCGATATCGCGTGCGTGGGCTTCGGTCCAGCGATGGGCGGCTTCCTGACTACCCTGACGAGAGAGATGACTTCGGACGGCGCAGCTTTGGAGAGCAAGGCTGTGCCGGGTATGCCGTTGCAGGTGCTCTGCTACGAACGCGCTGACGACATTGCGGCAGGAGTAAGCGGAGTGGTAACCGCCGCCAAGGCAATACGCGCGAGCTTCCCGGAGCTGGCGTCGGCGGAAATTCCGATGATGGCTCCGGTGAAACTGGAGAAAGTGCTGTACCTGCTCGATCCGATTGGAGCAAGCAGGCGCTCAATGACGTTACGCGCCGGGGATGCGGCGATTCGCACCTTCCGCGGGATGCTGCCGGTGAAAGACGATGCGCTGGAACTTCCCTACACGCCGGCGTTCTTGCAGAAGCACAACGGACTGGTGATGTCGATTGGCCAGTTCAACCAATGGGTGGGCGGAGAGTTGATGGCCAGTGGAGTAGCCCAGGTGTGGCCTGGGACTCCCGTGAGCACCGCGCTGTTTGAGGGCAATTCCGTTGTAGGCGTGCGGCTGTCCGATCAGGGAGTGGATCGGGCTGGCAATCCCGAGGCTGGATACATGGCAGGGATGGACGTACGCGCCGCGCTGACCGTGGTGGGCGACGGGCCGGTGGGAGCGGTTGGGCAGAGCATCGACCGCAAGCTCGGAATGCCGGACGGCCATGCACGGCACGAGTGGGCGGTGGGCATGAAGATGGTGGTAGAGCTGCCCGAAGATACGCCGCTGGAGGCGGGAACGGTATGGCACACGTTCGGATTTCCCGAGCCAGAGATCTTCGGCTTCCTCTATGTCTATCCGGATCGGCTGGCATCGGTAGGAATCTTTGTGCCGTCGTGGCTGGGGAATCCGGGACGGAGTTCGTACCGGTACCTGCAGCATTTCTTGCAGCATCCGTATCTGTGGCGATACCTGAACGGAAGTACGCTACGCTCGTGGGGCGCGAAATCCTTGCAGGAGTCGGGCGCAAATGGCGAGCCTTTCCTGGCTGGAGACGGATACGCGCGCATTGGCGAAGGCTCGGGCAGCACGAATATGTTGACTGGCTCGGGCGTGGATGAAGCTTGGGCAACTGGGGTGCAACTCGGAGAAGCCGTAGCCGAGATGCTGCGCGCAGGCAAGGAGTTCACGCGAGAGAATATTGAGGCGACATACGTGCGGCGGCGCCGCGAGAGCTTTGTGGAGCAAGGTGCGCAGGTTGCAAAAGAGGCGCGCAACGGCTTCCACACAGGCGTTGTCAGCGGACTGATTGGCATGGCTCTGGCCGGACTGACCAACGGAAAGTTCTCGGTTGGAGCAAAGATTCGTCCGGCTCACCAGCAGATTGAGCCATTGAAAGAATTCTACTCGCAGCGATTGAGTGCGGAGCAGTTAGAGAAGGCAACGCGCGATGCGGCGGCTGGAGGCCGCACGCTGCACGATGCGCTGATGGATGCATGCGGCTGGCCGGAGATTGTCTACGATGGCAAGCTGCTGGTTTCGCATCAGGACGCGTTGTTGATGGGCGGAAAGGTGCAGGCGGCCGGGGGCTTTGCAGATCACGTGCGCTTCCGCGATGCAAAGCTATGCGCGGCATGTGCGGAGCGGACCTGCATTGCGATGTGTTCGGGACAAGCAATTACGCAGGGCGATGAAGCGGTGCCAGCTTTCGATCGCGAGAAGTGCGTCCACTGCGGTGCATGCCTGTGGAACTGCAAGCAGTCTCCCGATGGCAAAAACTCGAATATAGAGTTCAAGGCTGGAGCTGGCGGCTTGCACTCGGCGGAAAATTAGCGAAGACTCATTCTGTAACAAATAGGACTGAAAACTCATGACAAATAGCTTTCACATCGTGGTCTGCGCCAGCACTGTGCCTGACCCATTACAGACACTGGAGCCTGTGACGGGACCGGCTGGCCCAACGCTGAAGAATGAAATGATGCTGCCGGCAGTGCTCGATCCATGGGCGGCCTGTGCGTTGTACGAGGCGGCAGCCCTTGCGGCCAAGCACACAGGAAGCAAGGTGTGGCTGGTGAGCCTGGGGCCGAAGGCAAAGCTGCAACAGGTAATGATGACGGTGGCGCAGAAGGTTCCGTTTGAGCTGGTGGCAATTGACGGACCGCTGGGCGGATTCACCGATGCCCACTCGACGGCAGCAGCGCTGGCCGAGACGATTGCTGCAATCCCCGGACTGGATTGTGGGAAGCTGCTTCTCTTCGGAGGATGGGAGTCGGCGTCGCGCGGAGCCGGCGTGACGATGCAAGTTGTGGGCGAACGTCTCGGTATCGCAGATCAGTTCCAGGGCGTGGACCAGATCAACGTCAAAGAAGACGGATCGTTCGAAATATTGGAGCGGGTGGAGGGAGGCAAGCACCAGGTCTCCGAGTGCGCGGGCGCTCCAGCCGTGCTGGGATGGGCGACCGGCAACCTGGCGGAGCCGCCGAACAGGCCGCAGGTTGGGATGGCGAACATGCGCGGCGTTATGCCTGCGATACAGAAGGCGAAGAGCGTAAAGCTGGACGCCAACGGCTTGAGCTATGCGTCCGTTGCACTGCCGAAGCAACAGCGCGAGACGCGCGTGGTACGGGACATGCCGGAAGATGAGATTGCGCGTGAGATTGTCGCGTGGATTGCGGAGTGAGCCATGGAAAAACTTCTTGTATTGACGCATGTAGATGAATCGGGAGCGCTGAGCAAGGCGTCTCTGGAAGCGGTGGCTGCGGGTGTGGAGTCTGCCAAAGAGCTGGGTGCATCGCTGACCATCGGCATTGTGGGAGCACAGACCGATGCGGCTGCGAGGCAGGTAGCCGGCGCTAAGGCCCGCGTGCTGACCGTGGCGGGTGAGGAGTTCGCGCAATCGCGATATGCGAGCGATGTCGCAGCCTGCGAAGCATTGGTCCGCGCGGCGGAGGCGACGTTGGTATTTGCGCCTGCAGGCTCACGCTTCAACCGCGTTGTGCCCGGCGTGGCTTATCGGCTGGGTGGCGTTGCGGATACGCACATCACGGCACTGGGAGCGGGCGAAAAGCTGGAGGTCACACGTTGGTTCTATCGCCAGCGGGTGGAGGCTGCGCTGCGAAGAGAAACGCGTCCATGGTTCCTGCTGCTGGAGACCGGTACGCGCGATCCCTTCAGCGCTGCGGATGGAGACACGAAGGCGGAGCGGGTTGAGGTGACACTGCCTGAACTGCGCAGCAAGGTGGTGGGCATCCGCGCGCCGAAGCAGGGCGAGGAAACAATTCGTCCGGACGCGAAAATTCTGTTTGTCGCCGGTGCGGGATGGACGAAGAAGCAGGCCGATGGACAGGTTCATGCCACCGAGGCAGAGACTCTGATTTTAGGTTTTTTGCACGCGGCAGATGCGTCACTGGGCAGCAGCAAGTCTCTGGTAGACCAAAGCGGTGAGAACCAGGAGGTGCTGAAGTTTATGACTCACATGAACCAGGTTGGGCAGACTGGAGCGACGCCGCGACATCCGAAGGGCCTTTCCACCTGCTGCCACGGCGAGGAGCCGCATGTGGTGGGTTGGCGCTTCGTCAACGAACGGCGCGCGGTGAACCTCGACCCGAACTGCGGATGGGCACGAGGCAAGGCCGACGTGCTGTACGTGGCGGACGCGTTCAAAGTGGTAGCAAAGGTGAACGAACTGCTACTGGCGAAGTGAAGCACGTGCATTGCGAAAGCCGGGCCACGCGATGGCCCGGCTTTTTGCTGCTTCACAAATTCTTGGAAGTGGCTCGTCCAGGAATCGGCCTACGCTGCACGCACTGTGTAAGATACTCCTCCATTCGGGGCAAGGTGCGTCGCTCATCCCAGGAGTCAAAAGCAAACTGCTTCCCCTGTGTGCTCATCCGCGCCCGCAGCGCCTTGCTCAGAGAGAGCTGATCAACCGCGCGCAATAAGGCCTCGGCATTCTCCGGTTCCACCACTAGCCCGGCACCTGAGCGTAGCACCACCCTGGCAACCTCGCTCTCGGAGTTCACAGAAGCAATCACCGGACATCCGGCGCAGAGCAGAGTCACTATTTTGGATGGAAAGACGATGTTCGATACAACGCGCTGTTGCGTGATCACGGCAATGTCTGTGGCGGCCAGCATCTCCTGGAATAGATCAGCCTCCAGCACCGGAAGGAAACGAACATTGTTCAGTCTGCGAGCTTGCGCCTGCTCCTCCAACTGGGGGCGCATGGTGCCATCGCCGACGAAAAAATACTGAAGGTCCGGGCGCTCGCGCGACCTTTCAGCAGCCTCCAGAATCACCTCCAGCCCTTGCTTTACGCCCATGTTGCCGGAGTGCGAAACGAGCAGCTTTCCCTCCAAACCATAACGCTGGCGGAAGGCGGAGCCGTCGGTGCGCTCACGCAAGGTGTAGAGGGACGAATCAGCTCGCGGCGGGAAAAGCACAACCTTCGCCGGATCAATTCCCTTTTCCACGATGCGCTGCCGCATTCCTTCGGTAAGTGTGCCTACAAGTGCGGCACCCTCGTAGGCGAGGCGCTCCAGGCGGTAAAGGGCGCGAATCACCGTCTGCCCTTTCATCATGCCTAGTTCGACGGCGGCATCGGGCTGCAGGTCTTCTACGTCAAAGACAAATGGTATGTGCCAAAGACGGCTTAGGGCTGTGGCCGTCAACGCCAGCCCCAGTGGCGGCGACACGGCAAAGATCAAGTCGGGCCTGCTGCTGGCGAGCGCACGCGCAAAGGACGATGCCAGAAACGAAGCCTCGTGCAGGATGCGCTTTTTGGTATTGAGAGCCTGTGGCACAAACATCCACGAACGTAGAACTGTAACTCCGTTGCGCTCCTCCCGCTGCATTAGCTTGCCCCGATATGCCGCAGGCACGCGCCACTCGGGATAGTAGGGCGGCCCGGTGCAGATGGTGACTTGGTGCCCCTGGGAGGCAAGATATTCGCAGCGCCAAGTGTTGAAGGCGGCAATTCCAGTTATGTCGGGCCAGTAGTTAATGCTGAGAACGAGTATGCGCAATGTCGTGCTCTTCCTTGCAAATTCTCCCGGAGGGCAAACAGCTCACACGCGCAGAGGAAAGCGCGCAGCATTTCCAGCCACGCATCCACTCGTGCAGGAAACGGCCAACGGACACTTTAGCAGGAGACGGTCAAAGAACCCTTTAATACTACAGGAATTTCCGGCAGCTAAGAATTTACGGAGCAAGAACTTTGGAGGCTCTCCAGCGAACGGCGCGGCAAGGTGCGTCAGGTGGAAATTGTGCTTCGGTTGACGCCAGGCGAAGGCAACAAAGTGCATCCGTCAAAACCGAAGAGTGATACCGTGTGCAAGTGGAGGAGATATGCTGGCAAGTTTTGCTGTGGTTCCGATGGGAACCGTGGGCGGGGTTAAGAATTTGGTCGCCGAGGCGCTGGCGATTGTGGACGCCTCAGGACTTCCCTACAAATTGGGCGCGATGAACACCACAATAGAGGGCGAAGCCGACAAGGTGATGGACGTGATCATGCGCTGCCACCGGCGCGTGCTGGAGCTTTCGCCGCGGGTGCTGACCACCATCACGATCGATGAGCGTAAAGGCGCGACAGGGAGAATAGGGGGAAAGGTAAGGGACGTGGAAGAGGTGCTGGGAAAGAAGCTTGGGAGGGAGTAGCGACTTTGAGCAACATCTCACGCAATCGCGTGACTTCGGCAGCTCCCTTGAACGGAGTTGACGAGACTCGAACTCGTGGCCTCCGCCGTGACAGAACGCTAACCGGCAGATTATAAGATGCCTCTAAACAGTGGGGTGGATCCGTTCCATCCCTGCGTCAGTGCTTGCCGAAGTAGAGGCGTGTGGGGTTGTCTAGGCCGATCTTCTTTCGCAAATCGGCGGGGAGCTGGTTGAATAGGAGCACAATAGCCTGCCACCGCTGGGGTTCGGACGGCCGCGCAAGGGGATAGATTTGATCGCTGCCGATGAGGAACCGGTCAGGGAAATCCTGGAAGAGCTTCATCCACTCCAGCTTGATTTTGCCATCTCCGGCAATGACGGGATTTTTCCCCAAGTTCAACGGGTCCACCTTAATCTCCATGTAGAGATTCGTGTGGGCGGCAAGCAGCCGACGGCAGAGCTCGGGGGTGCGCGTTCCGTAGTCATCCGTGCTGCCAGCGTGGGCCCAGACGATCTTGGCGCGTGGGTTGTGCGAAAGGAGACGTTCGAGGGCTGCGATGTTTCCATGAATCGTCGGGGGATTGGGCGGCGACTTGAGGTCGCTGGGGAGCGGCATATCCTGAGGCGCGGCTTCCATGTGCAGGTCGATGATCACATCGTGCTGCGCAGCGATGTCGGCCAGGATCATGAACAGCGTACCATCCGGCGGTGCGGCCATATAGGACGGAGAGGCTGCGGAAGGAACATGCTCCGCGGATATTTCTCCGAAGCCGACCGCGCCCTCACTCAACAGCTTTTCGGCCTGCTCTCGGAACTGGCGCTGCATCTCCGGGCTCGCCCCCGAGACAGCCGCTTCCTGGATCATGGGATTGAGAGTGCCGCCACCGGCGAGAAAGACCATCTTGTCGGGATGCTTCTTGACGGCGGCCATGAAGGCCTCGGCCTCAAACATAACCTTGTCGCCGGGCGTGAATGGCGAGGGCATGAAGACAATCTTTTTGGCGTTAGCCAGAGCCATGATGTCCAGCGCGGATCGGACGGAGCGCTGTGGATCAGAAATGTCCATGTGAGAGTGCACGTCAATGTAAGGAGAGAGCGCCGCGACAGGCTTGATCGAATGTTGCGCTGCCGCTTGCACAGTCGATTGCTGGGCACATGCAAAGATGGAAGCAAATATTGCGCTCACGAACAATGCGGGCAGGGCAAACTTCGCCATCGTGTTCACTAGGAATCTCCCCTTTTCCAGCACTGAATGGCTGAATTGTATTGCTTATGAGTGAGTCTACAAGCTAAGGCTGCACCGGCGCCATGCCATTCCTTTCTGGACTTACTAAGAAATGATCGTCCAGGAACTACTGCGCCACGCTAGCAGCCGCATCACTATGGACATATATGCGCAAGCATTGACACCCGCAAAGCGGCAGGCGCAGGACAAGGTTGTGCAAACGCTGGTCCCAGCAAGGAGGGCACGCGCATGAGGCTCAGAAAAAGCAGCTTCGGGACAACATTCTTGAAACTGCGCCTCAATACGCCTTTGTGCAAACTAGAAAGCCCCCTTGCGGGGGTCTCTATACCATTAAGTTAATTGAACTTAATGGCGGGGTCGACGAGACTCGAACTCGCGGCCTCCGCCGTGACAGGGCGGCGTTCTAACCAACTGAACTACGACCCCGCGTGATTACGCGGAAACAATCTCGACCAAGGTGGCCGTCGAAGCAGTTCCACTAGGCTTCAGGAGTGGTGGGCGGTGAGGGACTCGAACCCCCGACTTCCTGCTTGTAAGGCAGGCGCTCTAACCAACTGAGCTAACCGCCCTTACGGTGCTCCCATGGCCGTTTGTCACGCGACTCTGGGGGCGGCCTCTTGTGGAACCGACTCGCAAGTTGAGTATATGAAAGAGTTGGGGGCGCGGTCAAACCGGATTGTGGAAATTAGGCGTGTCGAAGTTCGGAGATAGAGAGAAAGCGATGGAGAAAGCAGGCATCGCGGGATACTGCAATTGGAATCCAACACAGCTAGCGAGTGGTGTGCATCTCTGGACTTTCCGAAGGTGGACCGATGAAAGCAATCCTATTTGTAGATGACCACGAAGTTCTGGCGCGTCTGAGCTGCGAGATTCTGCAGTCACAAGGCTATCGGGCAGAATATGCCTACAACCCGAACGACGCGCTGGCAAAGTTCGATCGCGAAACCTTTGACCTGGTAGTGACCGACTATCGGATGGAAGGGATGAATGGGGTAGAACTGGCCCGCAAAATAAGGCAGAAGGCGCCCGAGATTCCTGTGGTTGTGGTGACTGGGTACGGTCCGGAAGAGGGCTGCGACGAGGTCAGCGCATGGCTTGAAAAGCAGGATCTGTTCCCTGCTCTGTTGGACAAGATCAAGCAGTTCATTGGCGAGGGCGAAGCGGAGGCAGTTAGGACCGCCTAAGCTGCCTGGCATATTTAGCGCAAACATTCGCTCGCACAAGAAACATGAGCGGTGATTCCGTTCTTCGCGCCCGATGAAGACGCGTATCACTCTCCCGCCTGCTACACTTTTCCCATGAAGCGGTTGATTGTAAACGCAGATGATTTCGGCTTGACGCATGGAGTAAACCGCGCCATTGCCGACTGTCACCTGCGCGGCATCGTCACCTCAACAACTCTGATGGCAACTGGATTCTGCCTGGACGAGGCGGCAGAACTAGCCCGGCAGATGCCGCGACTGAGCGTAGGCTGCCACGTTGTGCTGGTGGATGGCGAGCCCGTGCTGCCGCCGAATCAGGTCCGTTCGCTGCTGGCGCCGGGAGAAGATCGCTTCTATCAATCGATTGGCGAAGTGCTTCGAGCGGTGACCGTTGGACGCTTCAAGGCCGACGAGATAGAGGCCGAAGCTGGGGCACAGATGGCGCGGCTTCGAGAGGCCGGAGTTCGGCTCTCCCACTTTGACTCACACAAACACACGCACATGTTTCCCTCGATCCTGCGGTCCATGCTACGGGCGGCTTCGACGCATGGCATATCTGCGCTACGCAATCCGTTCGAGGCTCCGGGAGTAGTGAGCTTTGACGCGGCGCGGCACAACTTGAAGCTGCTGACTCGCAAGACCCAGACGACGCTGCTGCGTTCCGCGTTGCACCGGCGCTGGCTGAACATGGTGAGCAGAGCAGGTTTTACGACCACAGACGGCAGTCTGGGAGTAGCCAGCACCGGCACGCTGGACGAAGAACACCTGCGCACCATGCTGCGGCGCATGCCGCCCGGCACCTGGGAGTTGGTATGCCATCCCGGATTGAACGACGACGATCTGGCCAGGGTGCGTACGCGGCTGCGCGCCTCGCGTGAGATCGAAATGAACGCATTACTGAAGATCACCGCGGGGGAGCTGCGGGAGCAGTATGGTGCGGAGCTGGCTGCCTTTGGCGAGAAATCCACAGTGTCAGGCGAGGAGACTGCAAGCCGAGTGGTTGCAGCGGAGTTCAAGGGACATGGAGAGCGATGAGAATCGGAATCACCTGTTATCCCACTTATGGCGGCAGCGGAGTAGTGGCTACCGAGCTTGGCATCGAGTTGGCCAATCGCGGACACGATATTCACTTCATCTCATACTCGCAGCCGATCCGGCTGACTGAGCCGCATCCGCAAATTCACTATCACGAGGTAGAAGTTTCGCAATACCCGCTATTCGAGTATCCGCCCTACGACCTTGCGCTGGCGACGCGGATGGCCGAGGTGGCCGAGCTCTACAACCTTGACTTGCTGCATGTGCATTACGCTATCCCGCACTCGGTGAGCGCAATGCTGGCGCGGCAGATGCTCTGCCATGACCACGTCCGGCAGCCCCGCCGGCTGCCCTACGTGACCACGCTGCACGGCACTGACATTACGTTGGTGGGGCTGGACCGCTCATACCTGCCGATCACGCGCTTTTCGATTGAGCAGAGCGATGCGGTTACGGCAATTTCCAATAACTTGAAGCGCTCGACGATTGAGAGTTTTTCGATCACCAAGCCGATTCACGTCATTCACAATTTTGTGAATTGCGACTTGTACCGCCGCGATGAGCAGGCATGGGTGCGACGCGCGGAATTTGCTCGGACAAACGAGCGGTTGCTGGTGCATCTGTCAAACTTCCGGCCAGTAAAGCGAGTGACCGACGTGGTGGAGATCTTTGACCGTGTGCAGAAAGAGGTTCCAGCGCGGCTGCTTATGATCGGCGATGGCCCGGACCGCCGGGCGGCCGAGCGGCTGGCGTGCGAGCGGGGTATTCATAACAAGATTCACTTCATGGGCAAGCAGGACAGGATTCACGAAAAATTGGCGATGGCCGACGTGATGCTGCTGCCCAGCGAGATGGAGTCGTTTGGCTTGGCGGCACTGGAGGCGATGGCCTGCGAGGTTGTCCCAGTTGCGTCAAGAGTGGGCGGAGTGCCGGAAGTGATTGAGGACCGCGTGGATGGATTCCTGTCGCCAGCAGGAGATGTGGACCAGATGGCAGCGCAAGCCTTGGAAGTGCTGACCGATGATGTGTTGCTGGCTAAAATGCGCAAGGCGGCGCGAGCCACGGCGCAGGCGAGATTCTGCACCACGAAGATCATTCCGCAATACGAAGAACTTTATCGGAGTCTGTTGGAGCGCAAGCTGTAATTTAGTGCAAGCGACCGCGCTCAGACTTGCGGCTGCCGGGGACTGTTGGAGCGCAGGTTGTAGTTGACACCATCCATTTCGCCAGTGTGTGGAATAGGCAGCAGAATGCGCACGACGGTTCCGGCACCAGTGCGGCTTTCAACCTCGACACGGGCGGAGTCGCTGTAAAGCACATTGAGGCGCTCGCGAACGTTGGCCATGCCGATTCCGGTGCCATGCTGCGGCGCGCTCCACTCGCTCACCTCCGAGCCCGGCTCGACGATTCCCACGCCATCATCCTCTACCTCAATGACAAGCATGCCCGCCACGATGCGGCTACGCAGATAAATCGTGCCTCCGGCAATTTTAGGCGCGAGACCGTGCTTAATGGAATTCTCCACGATGGGCTGGATAAGCATGGCGGGGACTACGACCTCAAGGGTTGCCGGGTCGAATTCTTTCACCACCTTCAATTTGTCGCCTCCGAAGCGGATGACCTCGATGGCGAGATAGTCGTCGATGAACTCCAGTTCCTCGCGCAGTTCGACGAAGGAGTCGCCCTTTTTGAGCAGGCGGCGAAGAATCTTGGAGAGTTTGAGGATCATCTCGCGCGCCGTGTCCGGATCAAAACGCACCAACGAGGCCACGGAGTTCAAGGTGTTGAAGAGAAAGTGGGGATTGATCTGGCTCTGCAGGGCTTCCATGCGAGCCTGCAATAACAGCCGCTCCTGCTCTTCGAGCTTCATCTCGATGCGCGTGTTGTTGAGCACCTTGAGACTAATCGCCACAGTCATCACGGTGGTGATGTAGATGGCGCAGCGTACCACCCAGTTCGGGGAATCGAGAGCCCACGTATGGCGGGGGAAAAAATCCTTAGTCTCAATACGAAGGAACTGCAGGCCCAGGATCATGAAGAAGAACGAAGTCTGCCAGTCTATGAACGACTTGGCAATGCTGCGCCGAATCCAGCGGTAGATGCTCAGATCGAAGAGCGGGCTGAACGACCAGATGGCCTCGCGATCCTTGGCAAGCTCTCGCAGAAACCCTGCGCTGAGACCGGCCACCACATTCAGCGGCAGGTTCATGTAATAGTGCATGAACAGGTAGGGCAGCGAGACGAGGATTCCGCCACAGACACCGGCAGTGCGCCCGGCAATGACGCCTAGAAGAATTGCCGCTTCGAAGGAAATGTCGGCGGCAAGAAAGTTCTTGACCGTGCCGCGCACCAGCACGCCAAGCATGAAGGGTCCGCCCACGATAAGGACCATCTCCAGCTTTTCCCAGATATCGCGATCCTCGTGAAAGAGCAGGACGCGGAAACGCCGCGAGCGCACCAGCACACTGCTGACGGCAGCCGAGACGCCAAGCTGAACGAGAAGCGTGATGAGAATGAGAGGCTGGTCGATCATTGCGAGCTCATTCCTCGTCAAGCGCCCGAGCCTGTTGCTCGGCACGAGCGAGCAGCTCGGGAATCAGCTCAACGGAAGGCACGCCGCCCTGAGCCAGTTCGCGTGTGCCACCGCCGCGTCCGCCGCTGGAGGTGACCAGAGCTTTCAGTTCGGCACCCGCGTCAAAGGCGCTTGATTCGGCACCGAGGGATTGCGCAAATATCAGTGCTGGAGTTCCCTGCCCTGCGCCGACGAGCGCGATGACATTGGCTTCCAACGCGACGAGCTTCTGAGCGTAGAGTTTGACGAAGGCGAGATCGCGGTCGGCAAAAAACTTGGCAACGATCTTGCGCCCGTGCTCAGCTTGCATGCTGGCCAGGGCGCTTTGCGCGTTAAGCTCGGCAATCTCTGCCAACTGCTTATGCTGCTGGCGCTGGGCTGATTTGCCCGAGTCAATCAGCTTTTCGGTCTGCGCCGGAACCTCCCAGAGATGTGAGGAGTAGAGCGCGGCAGTTTCGGTAAGGACCTGGAAATCCTTGCGGGCGTGGCGCAGGGCGCGAACTCCGCAGACAAACTCAACCCGGACTGCCCGTTTGACGCGTTCGACTTTGCGAAGCTGAATGTTGCCGATCTGCCCCGTGGTCTTGACGTGCGTGCCACCGCAGGCGCATAGGTCCACGCCTCGGACTTCGATGAGCCGAAGGGTGTCGCGGGCGGCTTCGGGAATTTTTCGGACACCGATTTTGCGTGCCTGCTCGGGTGTGGCCTCATGCATCAGCACCTGCCGATCGTCCCACACGAGCTGATTGGCGTGGCGTTCGGCCTGCACGATTTGTGCGGTATTAAGGAAAGTAGTACCGAGGTCGATGGAGCAGGTTTCCTCGCCGAGGTGGAAGCTGATGGTTGGAGCATCGAAGAGCTTAAGGAAAGCAGCCGAGAGCACGTGCTGTCCGGAGTGCTGTTGCATGTGATCTTGGCGGCGATCTACATCGACGAAGCCACGCACGCGCAGCGGCAACGGAAGGGGAAGATCGAGCTTCTCGACGACGTGCAGGATCGTACCGTCGGTTTCGTCCTCCAACACATCGATGACGCGAAGTTTAGGCAGAGCGACTGGCTCTTCGCTCTCCGTGGAGACAAACTCGAGCCATCCGGTGTCAAAGGGCTGGCCGCCACTGGTGGCGTAGAACGCGGTGCGGTCGAGGACGAGCGCACTACGTCCGTCGGCAAGTTCACGCGTGCCTTCGACGGCGGCGGTGAAGTCGAAGACGAAAGAGTTCTGGTAGTAGAGGCGTTCGGTCATGGCGTAAGAAGGAATGATACCGCGAGTGCGGGCTAGGGAGAAAACCTGGCGTGACATCCGCTCATAGCCACGTTGCCAAGCTCGGCAATTTCGATCCTATAACCGCCGCAGCAGGGCGGCGTTTCTTCGGAACAGTTTACGCTCGCGGCGGCGCTGAAAGCCGGGCATCTGGGCGTGCTTGTCGCGGATGCGGATGGCCTGCCGCTTGGCTTCTTCGCGCTGGCCGGTTTCGGCGAGAAACTCGGCGTAGTGGAGCTGGGTCTCGGTCAAGGTAGAGGTGCGCAGAACCTCCACAAAGAGGCGCTTGGCGCGCTCGATGTTTCCGGTCTTCCAGTCGGCTAGGGCGAGCAGTCCGGCGGCGCGCTGAAAGTCGTAGCCGGGATCGGCGGTGACTACGTGTTCTAGGTCGGTGCGGGCAGCGGCGAAATCGCCAAGTTCGACCTCGGCCAGGCCCCGCCGGTAAAAAGGATCAAGCGAATCGGCGCGCTGGGCAAGCGCCTTATCGAAGCAGGCTCGGGCTCCGGCCCAATCGCTTTTGTCGAGGCGCAGCAGGCCGAGTTCTTCGTAGTTTCCCGCCGAGGGATTCTGCCGGATTGCGGATTCGACTTCACGGACACGGCGGCCGCGTTCAACGAAACGAAATGCGCCCGGATCAAACAGTTCGGGGAGCCACTCGATGGCGAGATAGATGAGCGCGCCCAGCGGTCCGAGAAAGATGATGAGGTAGAACCAATAGAAACTGGGCTGGCGGCGGACGTAGTGAACCAAGGCCATCACCATCAACACAACGCCGATTATGCCCCAGGAAAAAAAGTGAGAAATCATCTAAGAGAATCCTAGCATCCGGAGTTGTCTGGGCAGAAGTTGTAAAATCGAGATGAATGTCCTCAGTTCGCCTGATTGCAATTGATATTGACGGAACTTTGCTGGACTCCAACTTCCAGGTGAGCGAGCGTAACCTCGCGACCTTGCGGCGTGCGCACTCGCAGGGAGTGGAGATTGCGCTGGCGACCGGACGCAGGCACACCTTCGCGCTTCCAGTGGCGCAGGCGCTGGGCTTTGACGTGGCGCTTATCAGCTCCAACGGCGCGGTTACCAAGACCAGCGATGGCACGCTTTTTTACCGCGATCCGCTGCCGTTGGCGGCTGCGTTGGAGTTGGTTGCGCACATGACGGAGTTCCGGCGCAACCTGGTCATCACCTTCGACGGCGACGATGCGGGATCGTTGCTGCTGGAGACACTCGACGAGTTGAACGACTCGATTAAGCGATGGCTGGAAAAGAATTCACGGTACCTGCGCTTTGCGCAGCCCATCGAGCGAGGATTGAGCGGCGATCCGATCCAGGCGATGTTCTGCGGGACGGTAGAGCGGATGGTAGCCGCGCAAGCACAGCTCAGGCGAAATAAGGAATTGCTGACCCGCATCACCGCTCTGAAAACGCAGTACGACGAGCGCGACCTGTGCATGGTGGACATCCTGAACAAGGGATGCACCAAGGGAGCAGCGCTGAAGCGCTGGGCGGGGGCGCGCGGCTACGCGGCAGCCGAAGTAATGGCTATCGGCGATAACTACAACGATATCGAAATGCTGGAATTCGCCGGGCACCCCTATGTTATGGGCAACGCCAGCGAGGATTTGCGCGGGCGCGGCTGGACGAAAACGTTGAGCAACAATGAAAATGGCGTCGCCATGGCAGTGGAAGCGGCGCTGGATGAACTAGAATAGAACGGTGAGAGCGTTGCGCATGATCGCGATCCTACTGCTGCTGACCGGCACGGTGTTTGCCGTCGAAATCGCAGAGTTGCGCAACGGATTTACCATCGCCCATCGCTCGCATGAGACGCACGATGGCTTGGTGCGGCTCTATCTGGATGACAAGAAGCTTAGTTTTATAGACGTTCCCGCCGCCGACGTTGCAAGCTATTCCAGCCAGCCCGATCCACAACCAGCCAGGTCCACAAAGAGCACAAATCAGATCGTTGGCGAGGCCTCGCAGGAACACGGCGTGGATTCCGACTTTATCCGCAGCGTGATCCGGCAGGAGAGCGCCGGGAATGCAGCGGCAGTCTCACGCGCAGGCGCTCGGGGACTCATGCAGCTAATGCCGGAAACAGCTTCCAAGCTAGGCGTACAAGACAGCTTCAGCGCGGAGCAGAACGTGCACGGCGGCGCACGCTATCTGCGCGAACTGCTGGAACGCTACAACGGCGATGCCATCAAGGCGTTGGCTGCCTATAATGCGGGCCCGGGTGCTGTGGATCGCTACAAGGGCGTGCCTCCTTATCGCGAAACACAGCAGTATGTGCAACGCGTGGTACGCGACTACAACAAGAGCAAGAGCAGCGGAGACTCCAAGGAACAATCCGGCTCACCGGCAATCGCCACAGCTGACACAGGAGCAGTCACAAAAGCCGCAGCCAAGTAGGCCCGCAATTTAGTAGAATCAAAGAAAGATCCCGGCTCATTTCTGAATTACGCTTCCAGACACTGAGTTTGTCCAGACAGGATGCAATAGAGTGTTGCTTAACATGCATTCGTGAACACCGGCTCCGGCTCGTTTTTCCCTATGAAAAAGAAACAGATCATATCCCTCGTTGTTGTGGCGGCAATCCTCGGAGCCCTGGTGTACCTCCAGTTTCGCTCGTGGCAAACATTTGACTGGGCAAAGTTCCGCCATTACACCACAGGCATTGGCCTTTGGCACATTGGTGCGGCCGTTGCGCTTATCTATCTCTCCTACGTTCTACGGGCGGTACGCTGGGCCATCTTTTTGGAGCCCACCAAGCGCACTACTACGCTCCGTCTGCTGCCGTCGCAGTTCATCGGCTTTGCCGCACTGGGATTGTTCGGACGCGCGGGCGAGTTTGTCCGTCCCTACTTGATTGCACGCAAGGAGGAACTGCCGCTGGAGTCCCAACTGGCGGTCTGGACGGTAGAGCGCGCCTTTGATCTCGGGGCCGTGCTAGTGATCATGTTCTGCTTTCTGGTGCTGATGGGGGGACGCATCTCTCATATTCTGATGCAGTCGATGAAAAGCGGACTTGCCGGAATAGCGGCCAAAGCCCAACACAATGCCTTGCTGGCCGTCCTGGGGTTGCTCGCGCTTGGAGCCGTGGTGATGCTGGTGCGTCACTCCTCAGGCAAGCTGGCGAGCTCGTTCGGGCACCGTATCGACGCCTTCAAGAAGGGCTTTCGCACCATCCGCAACGCCCGGGCTTTTGTTCTGGTGGCGCTCATCTCGCTTGTCACCTGGTACGCGATTGCCGCGGCCTATCTCCAGGTATTACACGCCTACCGTCCCACGGAATACACGGTCACCTTACCCAATGGTGACAGCCAGCAGCTAACGGCTCATGCCGACCGCATGAAGATGGAGGATGTGCTGTTGCTGATGGGCGGCAGCATGTTCGGCTCGGTGGTGCAGTTGCCCGGCGGAGTCGGAGGATCGCAATTGGCGGTCATCAGCGTGCTCTCCTCCAACGTCTTCAGCGTCGAGCCCTACAACATTACGCGCGAACTGGCGGTAAGCTGTGGCATCATGCTCTGGCTGGTAACCTTCATGTCGGTGATTCCGGCCGGAGTGCTGCTGGCACGCTTTGAAAAGCTCTCATTCCTTCGCCTCTCGGAAGAGAGTTCGCAAGAAGAGGAAGAGATTGAAGCGGAGGCCACCCCGCTCGCCGGAAGCGCGGCTGCTGATACAATCGGTAGCTCAACGATTAAGCGTTGACAGGAAAGGCTGTGAGCCGGCAGTTGGCGGCAAGCGGCGCGATGACATTAGCACCATGAAATGCCCTTTTTGCGGATTTGATCAAGACAAAGTTGTTGACTCGCGCGAGAGCAAAGAAGGCGAATCGATTCGCCGCCGGCGCGAGTGTCTGCGTTGCGAAAAGCGCTTCACGACCTATGAGCGGATCGACGAAATCCCTTATATGGTGGTGAAGAAGGATGGCCGTAGAGAAAAATTTGAGCGCCAGAAGGTGCTGAGCGGCCTTCTCCGTGCCTGCGAAAAGCGGCCTGTTCCAATTAGTCAACTGGAACAAATCGTCAACGAGGCCGAGAGTTTTGTGATTGACAGCCCGGAGCGCGAGCGCAGGACGGGCGAGGTAGGCGAACTGATCATGAACCGGCTGCGCAATCTGGACAAGGTTGCATATGTGCGCTTTGCCAGCGTTTACCTGGACTTCAAGGATGTGCACGAGTTCATGTCAGAGCTGCAGGATTTACTGCGATCCAAGGACGTGCGAGAAGCCAAAGAGGCGCTGGCGGCCGTAGAACGCGGCCAACGCTCAGGCAACGAGTAGTCGCGAGATCTTTGCGATGGAGTGGCCATGCAACACAAAGTTACATTGATTCCGGGCGACGGAATCGGTCCCGAGGTTACAGCCGCAGCAATCCGCGTAGTGGAAGCTACCGGGGTCAAGTTTGCGTGGGAAAGCTTTGCCGCCGGTGCCGATGCCTTCGCCAAGTATCATGAGTACATTCCCAAGGAGCTGACCGAGTCCGTCGAGCGCACCCACGTTGCGTGGAAGGGCCCGGTGACTACGCCTATCGGCGGCGGATTCAGCAGCATCAACGTGCAACTGCGCAAGCAGTTCGAGCTATTTTGTAATTTCCGGCCCATCCGCAACCTTCCTGGAGTTGCCACACGCTATCCAGGAGTCGATCTCATCATCATTCGCGAAAATACCGAGGGACTGTACTCCGGCATCGAGCACGAGGTGGTGCCTGGCGTGGTCGAGAGCATCAAGATCATCACGGAAAAAGCCTCCACGCGGATCTCGCGCTGGGCCTTTGAGTATGCCCGCAAGTTCGGGCGCAAAAAGATACACGCCATCCACAAGGCGAACATCATGAAGCTCTCCGACGGATTGTTCATCCGCTGCTCGCGCACCGTCTCCAAGGAGTATCCGGAGATATTTTACGGCGAGCACATCGTGGACAACACCTGCATGCAGCTGGTCACCAATCCCTACCAGTACGACATGTTGCTGCTGGAGAATCTCTATGGGGACATCGTCAGCGATCTTTGCGCGGCCTTTGTCGGAGGGCTGGGACTGGTACCAGGAGCAAATTTCGGTAGCGAATGCGCCATCTTTGAAGCCGTGCACGGCTCGGCTCCGGACATCGCTGGACGTGGCATCGCCAACCCTACAGCGGTGCTACGCTCCGGCATTCTGATGCTCCGCCACCTAGGCGAGCAGGATGCTGCCAACAAGGTGAAATACGCCGTCCACGCGGTCTATCGCGAGGGCAAGCACATTACCCGGGACATGGGCGGTACGGCATCCACCGGCGAGTTCGCCGATGCCGTGATCGAGGCCATGGAAAGCCCCGCCTGGCGCGAGCAGGCGGCGAAGGAAACCAACCCAGTCTGACTGCCGGAGTAATTCGTAGGGCAGGCCGGGAAAAATGTTGCCAGAGTAGCCCTCGGGCTGCATCGCCAGCCTGTGAATTCTCATCTTCTCTCTTATGAGGTTGATAGAATAAACCGTTCGCCGGAGACCATCCCGGTGCGCTCAATCATCGTGCCAATCGAGCTCCCTGAAATTCATGAACGAACTTTCTAACGCTCAAAGCACTCCCTATAATCGCGCCCATCACGCCGTCACCGTGGTTGCGGCAGGCTTCGTTTTCCTGCTGATCGTCGCTGGAGCATTGGTGACCAGCAACGAAGCGGGGCTCTCTGTGCCGGACTGGCCCACCTCGTTCGGCTCACTCTACCGGATTCCGCCGCTGGTAGGCGGAGTTAAATTCGAACACGGCCACCGCATGTTGGCCGAATTCGTGGGGCTGCTCACCATTATTGTCGCGGTATGGACACAGAAGGTGGATCAGCGCCGCTGGATGCGGATTCTGGGCTGGTGCGCGCTGGGCACCGTGATCGCCCAGGGCATACTTGGCGGACTCACTGTTCTTTTCTATCTTCCCCCTGCCATCTCCACCACACACGCCACGCTGGCGCAAACGTTCTTCTGCATCATGGTCAGCATTGCCTTTTTCACCAGCAAGAGCTGGGTGCAGGCTCCGGCTCCAGTGGTCCGGGCCGACGCACATCCCCGTCTCACAACACTGGCCGCGCCGACTGTTGCAGCCGTGTGGCTGCAACTGGTGATGGGTGCGGCCTTCCGCCACTCAGGAATCCGATTGTTACCACACCTTGTTGGAGCCTGCATAGTTTTCGTTATGGTGAGCTGGCTGTCAATTACTACCTTGAAGCGCCATCGCTCAACACCGCAATTGACTAAACCCGCAACCGTGCTGCTGATTCTGCTGGCGGTGCAGATCACCCTGGGAATCGCCAGCTACGTTACACGCGTGATTTGGAGCCAGGGCGCGGCGGCACCGCTGGCCAGCATGGTGGTGGCAACTGTGGCTCACGTCGCCTGCGGAGCACTGGTGCTGGTGACTACTGTGGTTCTCACAATTCAGATCGGCCGCCATTTCGAGGCGGAGCCGCTTGAGGCCTCAGCGACGGGGCGCAGGGTGCGCACATGACGACAGCTCTCACTCAGCCACTGGCGGTGAGCGCACGGGGCCCAATGGCGCTGCTGCGCGACTATCTCCAACTCACCAAGATGCGCATTACCACACTGGTGGTAGTGACCGCCTGGTGCGGCTTCTTCTTCGGTGAACACAAGTCGGAATTACCGGTGCTCACCATCAAGCTGTTGTGGGCGCTGGCCGGTATCGGCATGGTTTCGGCGGGCACGGCGTGCATGAATGAGATTATCGAGCGTAAGAGTGACGCGCTGATGCGGCGCACCATGCGGCGGCCGCTGGTAACGCAAACCATGGGCGTAGGTCACGCCATCGCCATTTGGGCTGTCCTGACCACCTGCGGAGCCACTCTGTTGGCCGTTAAGCTCAACCTGCTGACCGCCGGGCTCAGTCTGCTGACCGCTGCCTGCTACCTGCTGATGTACACTCCGCTGAAGAAGATCAGTCCGCTCTGTACCTTTGTGGGAGCATTTCCCGGAGCCATGCCCGGAGTGCTGGGCTGGACCGCAGCGCGCGGCAAACTGGAGTACGAAGCGTTGGTGCTGTTTGCCATCGTCTTTTTCTGGCAGTTCCCTCACTTCCACTCCATTGCGCTGCTTTATCGCGATGACTACGCCAAGGCTGGCATCCGCATGTTGCCTGTGGTGGAGAGCGATGGACGCTCCACTGCACGGCAAATTCTGATGTACGGTGCGGCCCTGCTGCCCACCACACTTGCACCCACTCTGCTGGGCATGGCGGGATTGCCGTACTTCATTGGCGCCTCCGCATTGGGACTGGGGCTGTTCTACTTTTGCGCCCGCATTTGGAAAGAATGCCTGCCGCCTTCCACTCCCCGCTCCCGAATCTTGGCGCGAGCTCTGCTGAAGGCCACCGTGACTTACTTGCCCTTGCTATTTGCACTGATGATGCTGAACAGCGCTGCATGATGCGTGCCCGACTCATAGCTGCCGAGGACTGCTTATTTTGACGACCAGAATGCAGGAACAAGAGCTCGACTCCGCCAATATGTCCGCACCGGAGACGGTCATTGAGATCGACGGCCTGCGCCATCAATATGGCGACCGAGTGGCTCTCAACGGCGTCTCCTTCAGCGTGAAGCGCGCCGAGATCTTCGGTCTGCTTGGTCCCAACGGCAGCGGCAAGACGACGATCTTCCGCATTCTCTCCACCTTGATGCTTCCCTCCGCTGGACGCGCCCTGATTCTGGGCCATAACGTGGCTCTCGATCCCAGCGGCGTGCGCCGCCAGATCGGCGTCGTCTTCCAGTCGCGCAGCATTGACGTGAAACTTTCGGCAGAGGAGAACCTCATCCACGTCGGCCATCTCTATGGAATCACCGGCGCGGCGCTGAAGCAGCGCGTGGCGGAGATGCTGGCGCGCGTCTCACTCACCGATCGCGCCAAGGAGCGCGCCGAAACCTTTTCGGGCGGCATGCAGCGACGCCTCGAACTGGCCAAGGGATTGCTGCATCGTCCCCAGGTGCTGCTGCTCGATGAGCCCACCACGGGACTTGATCCCGGCGCGCGCCGAGACCTCTGGCAGTATCTGCAACTCCTGCGCGATCAGGAGGGCGTGAGCATCATTGTGACCACTCACCTGATGGAAGAGTCCGAAAAATGCGACAGGCTGGCGATCCTGAGCCACGGCAACTTGGTTGCTCTTGGCACGCCCGCGCAGTTGAAGAGCGAGATCGGCGGCGACGTCATCCTGCTCGACGCGCACGACGCGCAGAAACTCGCACTGGCGATCAGCGCACAGTTCGGCGTGGCGGCTACCGTCCTTGACGATGGCCGCGTGCGCATTGAGCGAGAGGCTGGGCACCGCTTCATCACAAACGTGGTCGAGGCCTTTCCCGGCGAAATCGAGGCGGTCAGTGTAAGTAAGCCGACACTGGAAGATGTCTTTATTCGCCGCACCGGGCACCGCTTCTGGAACGAAGATGCCGAGGGGCTCGAAAAGCGCGCCGCTGAGACCATGAAGAAGAAAAAGCGCTAGATAGGATTGGGGCTGAAAATTGGCAACGCAGACTACATCGCATCCGGCAATCACGCGGTCCACCTTCGGAATCATGCCCGCACTCTCGCTGTGGCGGCGTGAGGTCGTGCGCTTCTACCGCAACCTGAGCCGTGTGGTCGGCGTCATTGCCTCGCCACTGATTTTCTGGGTAGTCATTGGTGCGGGATTCGGCAACTCCTTCCGCAACCCCACCACGGGCAGAGGCCAGAACTATCTCGATTTCTTTTTCCCAGGCGCGCTGATGATGATCGTTTTGTTCACCTCGATCTTCGCCATGATGTCCCTGATTGAGGATCGCAACGAGGGTTTCCTGCTCTCGGTACTGGTCGCGCCGGTCCATCGCTCGGTGATTGTGCTGGGCAAGGTGCTGGGTGGCACTACCCTGGCGACCTTGCAAGGACTATTGTTTCTGGTGATCGCGCCGCTACTCGGAATTCACTTCGGTCTGGTGCAACTGCTGTTGGTGATTCTCGACATCTTTCTCGTCTCGTTCTCGTTGACCGCCCTGGGCTTCATCATCGCGTGGCCCATGGACTCAACCTCCGGCTTCCATGCCATCATCAACCTGTTTCTGATTCCGCTCTGGCTGCTTTCTGGTTCCCTCTTCCCGGTCAGTTCAGCCTCGCCCTGGATGGCCTTCCTGATGCGGATTAACCCGCTGACCTACGGTACCGAGGCTCTGCGCGGATTGCTTTTTCCGGCCGCTGCGTCGCCAGAATTTCCGATTGCCACCTGTCTTGCTGTGCTGGTGGTCTTCACCATCATCCTGTTCACCTTGGCCTTTGTAGTGGCTAATCGCCGCAGCACCAAACCAGCAGCCTGAGGTTCGATCCATGCAAGCGTCCACGCTCTCCTACTTTCCGGCCATTAACGCAACCCTGAACGGAACAGCGGCCGTCCTGCTGGTAACCGCCAAACGCTTCATCGACCGCCGGAAGATCGAAGCTCACAAGCGCACCATGCTTGCCGCCTTTTCGACCTCAGTGATCTTCCTCGCCTGCTATCTCTACTACCATTTCCACGCGGGTGTGCTGCACTTTGCCGGACAGGGATGGCGGCGGCCTGTGTACTTCACCCTGCTCACCAGCCACACCCTGCTTGCCGTCATCATCGTGCCGCTAATACTGGTGAGCCTGAGCCGCGGCCTTAAACGTCAGTATGCCAAGCATGTGAAGATAGCGCCGCTGACTTATTGGCTTTGGCTCTACGTCTCGATCACCGGGGTGGTGATCTATTACCTGCTGTATCACCTCTGGCGCGGCTAAAAGCAAAAAAGCCCCGGCTGCCCGGGGCTTCTGTCTGAGTGCGTTTATGCTACTCGGAGACCGTAACCGGATCTTCCTCGCCCAGCTCGATTGCTCCCGTTTCCAGGTGCTTCAAGCCGTAGTCATAGCCAGCGTCGAATGCCTTGCGGTTCAACTCGGCAAAGGCCGCTGGCACTGAATCCTCTACTGCTTTACGTAAAGATTCTCGCGGCATGATTCCTGAGATGGCGCCGAAGAATCCGGTCATTACGATGTTGAGCACCATCTTCTTGCCGAGTTCTTCGGCGATGCGGGTTGCGGGAATGCCGAAGACCTTTACGTCAGGTACCGCGATGTTCGGCACCCGAACCAGATCCTGCTCGATGATCAGTGTCCCGCCCGGCTTGATGTCGCCGTGAAACTTTGCAAACGCCTCCTGCGACATCAAAACCATGATGTCCGGATGAGCGACGTAGGGATACAGAACCGGAGTAGGCGAAAGAACCAGTTGCGCCGAGCATGCGCCGCCACGCGCCTCGGGACCAAAGTTCTGCGTCATCGTGGCAAAAGCGTTCTCCACGATGGATGCGGCACGTCCAATGACACTGGCGCACATGATAACGCCCTGTCCGCCAAAACCTGCGACACGGATTTCTGTTAGCTGCATATGGGACTCTCCGCCGGAATGTATTTCTCGCCAAGCGACTCTGTGAAGTGGGCGCGCATCATGGTTTCGAAATCGGGACGCTCGCGGTCTACGAACTTGCCCACGATGATTTCCCCGCTCTTGGTGAGTCCCACTTCGCTGGTTGGCGCGCCGTGCTTGACTTTGGATACTTCTTTGTAAAACTTCATGGTGTCCAGGCCGTCGCCCATCTTGTTGCGCCGCTGGTAGAGCGTCGGACAAGGTGAAACAACCTCTATGAACCCGAAGCCTTTCTTCTTGAACATCTCGGCCATCGAGCGTGCTAGTTGCCTTACATGGAAGGTAGTCCAACGAGCCACATAAACAGCGCCCGCGGCATCCACCAACTGCGGCAGGTTAAACGGAGGATCATACGTTCCGTAGGCCGCCGTTGCAGTGATGACATCCAGTGGCGTAGCAGGCCCGGTCTGGCCGCCAGTCATCGCATACGTGAGATTGTTCACGCAAATGACCTTTAGATCCATGTTGCGGCGTGCGGCGTGAATGAGATGATTGCCGCCAATGGCAAACAGGTCACCGTCGCCGCTGTAGACCACCACGGACATCTCAGGATTCGCAAGCTTGAGTCCGGTGGCAAAGGGAATGGCGCGGCCGTGAGTGGTGTGGAAAGAATCCAGGTTTATATAGCCGGCAACTCTTCCGGTGCAGCCGATTCCGCTCACGATGCTCAGCCGGTTTAGATCGATCTTGGATTCGATGAGAGCGCGGGTGAAGCAGTTCACCGTAGTGCCAATGCCGCATCCCGGACACCAGATGTGTGGCATCCGTTCGGTACGCAGAAAATCTTCTACAGGATTTCCCGTCGGGCTCGTAATGTTAACGGTGTCTGTACTCATCGCATCGCCTCCTGGATACCCTTCAGAATCTCTTCCGGCTTGTGTACGGTGCCACCGGCGTGGCCCACATGCACAATGCGGCAGTGTCCACCGGCGCAGCGCTCCACCTCTCGCACCATCTGGCCAAGGTTAAGTTCGGCAACTACCATCCCCTTCACCTTGGGTGCAATTGCGCGGATGATATGCTCCGGGAACGGCCATGCCGTAATCAGGCGCAAGCTGCCAACCTTCAATCCCTCGGCGCGCGCCATCTCCACTGCACGCTGCGAGACCCGCGAAGTGATCCCATAGCTGACCACAACCACGTCTGCACCTTCAATATCGTGCTGTTCGGAGAGGCAGATCTTTTCGGCGTTGTCGCGAATCTTGCTCACCAAACGCCTCACCAGTTTGTCCTGTACGGCGGGCGTCATGTTCGGATAGCCGCGCTCGTCGTGGGTCAGGCCGGTGACGTGCACCTGGTAGCCGTCTCCAGCTTTCGCCATCTCCGGAGTCTGTTCTTCGCCGACTGGGGCGAAAAGCAGGAAGTTGCTCTTATCCTTGCTAGTAAAGTGCCGCGGCTCGACCTCAATCTCTTCCGCGCGCGGAATCACAACCTTCTCCGTCATGTGTCCCACTACTTCGTCCATCATGACAAATACCGGCACGCGATATTGCTCGGAGAGATTGAATGCCTTAATGGTGAGGTCGAAACACTCCTGAGGAGAATTCGGGCACAAAGCGATGATTTCGTAGTCGCCGTGCGAACCCCACCTCACCTGCATCATGTCAGCCTGCGCCGGCAGAGTGGGAAGTCCGGTAGATGGGCCGCCGCGCTGCACGTTGATGAAGACGCAAGGCGTCTCGGTCATGGCAGCATAGCCAATGTGCTCCATCATCAGGGAGAATCCAGGACCGGAGGTGACCGTAAATGCCTTGACCCCTCCCCACACCGCGCCAAGAATCGTGATCGAAGCGGCGAGTTCATCTTCCATCTGAATGAAAGTGGCGCCGATCTTGGGAGCGCGCTGAGAAAAGCGCTCGACTACTTCAGTGGAGGGCGTAATCGGATATCCGGCGGCGAATCGTGCTCCGGCGGCGATGGCTCCTTCGCAGGCAGCGTGGTCGCCATCCATAAAGTGTGGGCCGGTGAGTACACCTACTGGGTCAGCTTGCATCATCGGACTCCTTCTCCGCGCCGGTCGCGGCTCCGGCAGCCTTATCAGTACGGCTTCCGTGGATGGCAAAATCCGGGCAATACATGCCGCACAGATCGCATCCATTACATTTGTCTGGATTTACCGCGTGTGGTGGATGGTACCCCTTGGAGTTAAAAGCGGACGAGAGCGCGAGAACCTTACTTGGACAGAACTCAACACAGAAGCCGCATGCTTTACATCGTTCTACTACAATTGAGACAGACCCACGTGCCATTATGCCTCCTCACAATTGAGAAACATTTTCGTGCGTAGCGGGCATTCCTGACGTGACAAACGTCACACTATGCGGTGACGGGATACCGAAACGCAAGATTCCCTGAGCTGAAAAGGAACGCGGTGAGGCCGCGCTCGTTCCTAGCCCCGGAAAGAACCATATCACGCAATCGAGACGGAATGACCCCGAATTACGGTCGCGACTGGTTATCAATCGTGCTCACCGAACCTTCGCGTACAGCCTGCTTTACCGTCATCTGACGGGCGAATTCCTCGGCCATCTCCTGCTTCAGGCGCACCTCGGTAGGCCGCTTGGCAATCGACATTTGGTCGATCTTGTCCTGCAGTTTCAGCAACCCGTAAAAGAGGTTTTCCGGGCGTGGCGGGCAGCCCGCAATGTACACATCTACCGGCACGATCTTGTCCACGCCCTGCAGCACCGCATAGGTGTCGAACGGTCCACCCACGGAGGCGCATCCGCCCATGGCGATGACCCACTTCGGGTCCGCCATCTGCGCGTAGATGCGCTGCACCACGGGGGCCATCTTCAGGCTCACGGTTCCGGCTACGATCATCAGGTCGCTCTGCCGGGGACTGGGACGAAATACTTCCGACCCGAAGCGCGCGATATCAAAGCGCGAGGTCGAGGAAGCAATCATCTCAATGGCGCAGCAGGCAAGGCCAAAGGTCATGGGCCAAATGGCGGACTTGCGCGCCCAGTTGAAGACGTAGTCTACCGTGCTCACCATGAAATTCTTGTCAAATCGGTCATCAATCCAGGTCATTCCGCCCCCACAGTTCTGTACTGTCTATTGTACTTCAGATATCCCAATCACTCCGGTTTATGCGCCACTAATAACAGTGCGCCGATGCGCTTGAACTCGCGCAGTTCCTCGGCGTTTGCAAACCAATTGCCGCTGTACTCCTCCGGAATCGCCGTCAGGTCGGGAACATGCGCGATTTCAATTCCGGTGAAACCCTGCGCGCGCAACATCTGCTCATACTCTGCCTCCGAACGCGCGTGTACCGGGACCTTAATCAGGTCCACCCAGCGTAGCGAATACGGATTTTCTTTGTAAAGATTGATAAGCAAAAACAGCGCGCCTCCGGGAACGAGCACGCGATAAAGTTCGCGCAACACCGCTTCCTGGTCAGGACAGTAATAAAAACTTTCGATTGAGAGAACGTGCTCAAAATACTCATCCCGCCACGGAATCTCCTCCGCGGGAGCAATCACGAAAAGAACGTTCTCCAGGTGACGCGAAGCCACCCGTGCACGCGCGATCATTTCATCGGAGATGTCCTGACCGACAGCCATTCCCTGCCCGCCCTCAACAGCCTTTGCCAGTAGACGCGTGGCCCAACCGGCGCCGCATCCCAGATCCAGCACGCGATCTCCGCGGTTGAGCGCCATGCGCGCAATCGTCTGCTCGGCGATGCTGATGTGGTGGCCCTCCATCCCTTCGCCGCGTCCATCTGCCGCCCATTGGTTGAACTCTATTCTCAGTCTCTCGTTCGCATCTGCCATGTTTTTCCTCGCGCTATCGTGGGAACAGCTCAACACTCCGTGCTACATTTATAACTGATTGCTAAGCCAAACGAGCAGTGTCTGTGGAAGTTGACAGTCAAGCTCGCGCGAAATTACGACTTGTGACCAAAATCACAGATTCGTCAGGGTCCTCCGAATTAGAAAATAGAGAGGCTCTCATTATCTGCAAGCAAAACCGCCGTTATAGAAACGCGCCTGATTCTTGCAAAAGTATTTGGGGAAAATCTAGGTTCGACATCTAAAAACGGCTGAGGTACCAAATTCTATGCCAAGGAACTATGTTCCCATCTTCGTCTTCCTGCTGGTTGCCTTCCTGGTGGCTGCCGGGACACTGGCGGTTGCCGCTCTCATTCGTCCGCGCAACCCTGAGAAGGTAAAGGGGATGTCGTACGAATGCGGCATTGAGCCACTCGACGATGCACGACAGCGTTACACGGTGCGTTTCTACATCGTCGCTATACTCTTTGTGGTCTTCGACGTGGAAACAATCTTCCTGTATCCGTGGGCGGTCCAGTTTAAGAGACTCGCGGCATATGGCTTCGTGGAAATGCTGGTCTTCCTCGGAATCCTGGTGCTCGGCTACGTGTGGGCATGGAAGAAGGGCGCGTTGCAGTGGATTTAGACCCGTCGGTCCAGAGTTTTTGAGTAAGTGAGCAGCCGGCATCACGGGTCCGCTCCGGAGAACGATGCAAGCTGAAAGCAATGTTCGAATCAATGGCTTCGAACAAGGAAACATGGGGACAAAGAATGCCTGAGGTACCAGAGGGGAATCCGCCTTCGCCGACGACTCCTGCGGCACCAGCGCCAGCCGCAGCCGCAACTCCACCACTCGCGCCGCCTAAACCACCCACCAACGTGCCGTGGACGTGCGCAATCGTGGAGCAGCTCAAGAGCGCGTACGGCTCAGGAATTCGCGATGCCGCGACCTATGCAGAGCAGAACTACCTGGTGGTGGACCGCTCGATATGTCACGAAGTACTGCTTTCGCTGTACGATTCGGGCTTCCACAGCCTGACCGATTTGACTGCCGTGCATTATCCCAAAGACGAACTTCCATTTGAGATCGTTTGGATTCTCTTCTCCATGCCGACCAATGAGCGGGTACGCGTGAAAGCGCGCTTTGCAGACGGCGAAGACGTGCCCACTTTGACCGACCGCTGGGTGGGAGCCGATTGGCTGGAGCGCGAGGTCTACGACATGTTCGGAGTACGCTTCGCCGGCCACCCGGACCTGCGGCGAATCTTGCTTCCCGACGAATGGGTAGGATTCCCACTGCGCAAGGATTACGGCCTGAAGCAGCAGGACACCGTCTGGGTCCAGAAGAACTTGGGAATCGAGAGTGGACAATGAGCGATAACCAGTTTTACGAATCGCTGCCCGAAGTTGAACCGGGCCACACATTTCTGGATTCCAAAGAACTTGTTCTGAACATGGGGCCGCAACACCCCTCCACGCACGGCGTGCTCCGCGTCATCCTCAAACTAGATGGCGAAAAGGTCAACGGCCTCGAGTGCGTGATCGGCTATCTGCACCGGGGCATTGAGAAGATTGCTGAGAGCCGCACTTGGGCCGGCTTCGCTCCGTTCGTAGATCGTCTGGATTACACCGCCGCGGTTTCGAATAACCTGGGTTATTGCATGGCGGTGGAGAAACTGGTCGGCATCGAGGTGCCCAAGCGCGCGCAATACCTGCGCGTCATCCTCACCGAACTCTGCCGCCTCTCAAGTCACCAGATCTGGCTCGGCACGCACGTACTCGATATTGGAGCAGTGACGCCGCTGTTTTACGCCTTCCGCGATCGCGAAGAGATTCTGAATGTCTTTGAGAAATACTGCGGCGCACGGCTTACTACCCATTCTTTCCGTATTGGTGGCTGCCGCTGGGACGTCTACCCAGCCTTTATCAAAGATGTTCTGCGCATTTGCGACGACTTGCTGCCGAAGATCGATGAGTACAAAGATCTCATCACGGGTAATCGCATCTGGATGCAGCGTACCAAGAATGTCGGCTGCATCTCCGCCGATGACTGCCTCGCCTACGCAATCACCGGACCTGTGCTGAGGGGCAGCGGAGTCAACTGGGATGTGCGCAAAGCAAAGCCCTACTCTTCGTATGAAGATTTTGAGTTCGACATTCCACTTGGCGTTGCGGGCGATACCTTTGACAGGTATCTGGTTCGCATCGAGGAGATGCGGCAATCGATCCGCATCATCCGCCAAGCGGTGGCGGGATTGCCGGAGGGGCCAATCATTGCGCGTGTGCCCAAAGTGCTGAAGCCTCCCGCTGGCGAAGTCTACATGAGCGTCGAAGCTCCCAAGGGCGAGCTGGGATATTTCCTGGTAAGTGACGGCACTGCGCAGCCCTATCGCGTACGTGTGCGGCCGCCGTCGTTCATCAATTTGCAGGCGCTGGCGAAGATGGCCAAGGGTGGCCTGGTGGCTGACGTTGTGGCCATTATCGGCACGCTCGATATCGTGCTCGGCGAGGTGGACCGGTGATCAATAATTTCCTCGGGTACTTGCACTCGAATGTGACGCCAGGCGAAGCCGGCAGCCTGATCTGGGTGACGATTTATGTCCTGCTGGTCTTCGCAGGAATTTCAGTCGGCGTCATTTTCATGAACTGGTTCGAGCGCAAGGTGATGGCGCACATGCAGGTTCGCCTAGGCCCCATGCGAGTTGGTCCGCACGGACTGCTGCAACCGGTTGCCGACGCGCTCAAGCTCATCATCAAAGAAGATTTGACGCCAGCGAACGCCGACAAAATCGTCTTCTGGTTTGCTCCGGTCTGCGTGGTGATGACCGCATTCTGCACCTTCATTGTGGTCCCATTCGGGCGCACCCATGCCATCACCGACATGAACATCGGAGTGGTCTTCATGCTGGGCGTCTCATCGCTCGGCGTACTTGGCGTAATCATGGCAGGCTGGGCCTCCAACTCGCACTACCCTCTGATGGGTAGCCTGCGTTCAGGCGCGCAGATGGTCTCCTACGAGATCGCCATGAGCATGGCGGTAGTCTCCGCCGTGATGATGACCAGCATGGCCACTGGGACCGGAACACTGAGCATGATTGGCGTGGTGCAGGCCCAGATGCAGCAGCACACCTGGTTCGTCTTTTCGTTCTTCCCTGTCGGACTGATCGCGCTCGCGGTCTTCGTCATCGCCATGGTGGCAGAGACCAATCGCGCTCCGTTTGATCTGCCGGAGGCCGAGAGCGAACTGGTTGCAGGCTTTATGACCGAGTACAGCGGCTTCCGCTGGTCGCTGTTCTTTCTCGCCGAATACACCAGCATGATGGCCGTGAGTTCCATGGCGGTGACGCTCTGGCTTGGTGGCTGGCTTCGCCCCTTCCCGAACCTGCTGGGCGGCAGAAACTGGGATCTGGCTTTCTCTCTCGTTCCTGGCTTGGCGTTTCTTGCGCTGGCGGCGTTATGTCTATTTACCTACACAAAGATGCCCCGTCTGAAATCTATGCGGAGCGCTGCCCTTGGTCTGGGCGCGTTTGCTAGTGTCCTTGGCGTGGTTGGCATTGTGATGTTGTTGCCAGGCGTACGCGATCGAGTGCAGGACATTTTCTGGTTTGCCCTTAAAGTTGGGTTCTTTATGTATTTGTACGTCTGGGCACGCACGACATTTCCGCGCTATCGGTTCGATCAGCTGATGAAGATCGGATGGAAGGTGCTGCTCCCGATCTCGATTGGCCTGGTGGTTCTAACGGCCTTGATTGGCGTCAGACAAGAGTTGTTCGCCCTGGTTTGGAGGTAGGTCGATGAAGTTTATTGAAGGTTTGAAAAAGATTTTCCTGATCGACCTGTTCAAGGGCCTCTTCGTGACCTTCCGTCACCAGGACCCGAATGACTTGGTGACGGAGCAGTATCCACTGGAGCGGCCCGAAATTTCCGACCGCTATCGCGGCCAGCCGCGTCTGGTGAAGGATGAGAATGGGAAGATGCTCTGCACCGCGTGCGGAGCCTGCGCCCTTGCCTGTCCGGACAAGCTCATCAAGGTCGGCAGCATGCGCGATCCCGAAACGAAGAAGAAGGTCCTCACCGAGTTCGACTACGATATGGGCCGCTGCATGTTCTGCGGCTTGTGCGAAGAAGCCTGCAATACCGGCTCACTGAAGTTGTCGCGGGACTACGAAATAGCGCTTTATTCACGCGACGGACTGGAACTCGACCGGAAGCAATTGGAGGATGGAACTTCGCGAAAGGTTTACGATAAATGACTCCCGTCGCTACTCCGTTTTTCTTTTACTTCCTATCCGGCATCGCGGTGCTCTGTGCCATCATCATGGTCACCAAGATTAACCCCGTGCACTCGGCGCTGGCACTCATTGTGACCCTGCTGGCGTGCGCCGGACTCTATCTGATGCTCTACGCACCGTTCATGGCCGGCGTCCAGATCGTACTCTACGCCGGAGGCATCCTCGTCATGTTCCTGTTTGTGATGATGCTGGTGAACATCGAGTCCCTCTACATAGAAAAGATGTTGAACAAGCAGTGGATCGTCGCGCTGGCCGCGACTGCCATGTTCGCGGTGATGGTAATTGCAGGACTGTTGCGCGGAGCCAAAACTCTTCCCCAACACGTCCTCGATCTTCCCGAGCAGAACAACGTGCAGCAGATCGGTCTGTTGCTCTACGGCCGAGACACGGGCTATTACATGTTCCCCTTTGAGATTGCCTCTATTCTTCTTCTGGTGGCGGTGGTCGGCGCCGTAGTTATGGCGAAGCGGAGAGTGTGAGAATGCTGGAAATTGGAATTACGCACTATCTGGTGGTGGGCGCCCTACTCTTCGTGATTGGAATGGTGGGCGTGATTACGCGCCGCAACGTGATCATCATCTTCATGTCCATTGAGTTGATGTTGAACTCGGTGAATCTGAACCTGCTGGCATTCTCCCGCTTGTACGGGTTACATGGGCAGGTCTTCGCCCTGTTCATCGCCGCTGACGCCGCCGCTGAGGCTGCCGTCGGCTTGGGAATTCTGATCGCCTTCTTCCGTAACCGTGAGACGGTGAACGTGGATGAAGTGCATCTGCTGAAGTGGTAGGCGGAACAACTTGTTTAAAGAACACCGAGAGTCGAAATAATGTTCTTTCTTGAAAATATCTGGATCGTACCGCTGATACCCGCCGCAGGCGCCGCGCTCATGCTCTTTTTCGGGCGTAAGCTGCCGAAGCAGCTCGTGAACACCCTCTGCGTGGGGGCGGTTGCATTGGCGTTTGTTTGGTCGGCGCTGGCCGTATGGCAATTCACCCATAGCGGACTGCCGCAGTTCGACCGCGTACTCTTCACCTGGATGGGCAGCGGCGGCGGCAAAATGATGTACACGCTGCACGGCGGCGGGAAGGCCGAGTTCCTGGTGAATGCCGGTGTGCTGCTCGACCCGCTCAGCTGCGTCTGGCTGCTGTTTGTGACCGGTGTAGGCACCCTCATCCACATCTACAGCACGGGCTATATGGCACACGAGGGCGGCTATTACCGGTTCTTCGGATACCTGAACCTATTCATGTTCTCCATGCTCACCCTGATCCTGGCGAACAATTACCTGCTGATGTTCGTGGGATGGGAAGGTGTCGGCCTGTGCTCCTATCTGCTCATCGGCTTCTACTTCCACAAGCACTCCGCCTCCACCGCGGCCAACAAGGCATTCATCACCAACCGTATCGGCGATGCCGGAGTGCTTCTTGGTTCCATGACCATCTTCTGGCTCTTCGGAACCTTTGACTTTGTGCGCGTCACTGAGATGGCGCGAGCACAGTCGACAACCCTTATGGGCACCGGTATTGTGACCGCGGCAACGCTGGCGCTGTTCGTCGGCGCCTGCGGCAAGTCGGCGCAGCTTCCACTTTACGTCTGGCTGCCTGATGCCATGGAAGGCCCCACGCCGGTTTCCGCACTCATCCATGCGGCGACCATGGTCACGGCCGGAGTCTACATGGTGGCGCGCTCCAACGCGATCTTTGTGCTGGCGCCGGAAACCATGATGGTCGTTGCCGTCGTCGGAGCCCTGACCGCCATCTTCGCCGCATCCATCGGCCTGGTGCAGAACGACATCAAGCGTGTGCTCGCCTACTCCACCGTCTCCCAGCTTGGCTACATGTTCCTTGCCCTGGGCGTTGGAGCCTTCAGCGCCGGAGTTTTTCACGTCTTCACCCACGCCTTTTTCAAAGCGCTGCTCTTCCTCGGCTCCGGCTCGGTAATCCATGCCATGAGCGGGCAGCAGGATATGCGCGGCATGGGTGGACTGCGCAAGAAGATTCCCATTACCTTCGCGACCATGCTGATCGGCACTCTTGCCATTGCCGGAATCCCAGGCTTGGCGGGCTTCTTCAGCAAGGACGAGATTCTCTGGCAAGCTTGGTCGGCCCACAACGGCCAGTTCCGCATTCTGTGGGTACTGGCCTTTATCACGGCGCTGATGACCAGCTTCTACATGTTCCGATTGATCTTCATGACCTTCTTCGGCGACAAGCGCATGACGCACGAAGAAGAACATCACCTGCATGAGTCACCGCGCTCGATGACCATTCCACTGATGGTGCTGGCCTTCTGTGCCGTCTTTGCCGGATACCTCGGCGTCGGGCCGAGCCTGGGAGGCAGCAATCACTTCGAGCACTTCCTTGCGCCGGTATTTGAGAACCACAGCGAAGCCGCAGTGGAAGCAGGCAAGGCGGCTCCTGTCGAGGAGAAGAGCGAAGGCGGCTCCACGATGGAATACGTGTTGATGATCGCCTCGGTCTGTGCTGCTGGTGCGGGTGCCTTCATGGGCTGGAAGGCATACGACAAGCCCGGCAAAGAGATCCGCGAACCGATCAATGCCATGGCTCCTCCGGTCTATCGCACTCTGCTCAACAAGTATTACGTGGATGAGTTCTACGACAAAGCATTCACCGGGCGCAGCGAAATTGGCGGCGGCGTCCGCTTGGGAGCCATCGGCGCCGGAGAGGCGCTCTGGAAGATCGACTCTGGCGTGCTGGATGGCGGCGTAAACCTTACTGGCTGGCTTACTCGTGCCTTCGGCTACGTTTCCTCCTGGTGGGATAAGTGGGTGATTGACTGGTTCTGTGTCAACGGCCCCGCATATATCGCTCGTAAACTTTCAAAGCCGGTACGGCTTCTGCAGGCTGGCCTGCTGCAGTGGTATGCGCTGGTCATGGTCTTTGGCGTTGCAGGATTGCTTTGGTATTACGTACTCCGGTAGTAACCAATGGTTGCGGAGAGCTCCGCAGGAACGGATTAAATGTACAACCACATTCTCTCGATCATATTGTTCACACCGCTGGTGGGCGCTGTCGTGCTCATGTTCATTCCCGGCGGGCAGAAGAATGCAATTCGCTGGGTAGCCAACATCTTTGGCATGCTCGGCTTCGTGGTCTCTCTGCCGCTGGTGGGCTGGTTCTGGCAGGTGAAAGACTACCCCGGCTTCAAGTTCCAAGAGGGCGCGCCGAATACGTGGATACCCACCATCGGTGCTGGCTATTACCTCGGCATTGACGGCATCTCGTTCCTGCTCATCATGCTGACGACCTTCCTTGGAGCCATCGCCATCCTGTCTTCCTGGACCGGGATCCAGGACCGCGTAAAGGAATACTATGCGTGGTTCCTTGTCTTGCAGACGGGCATGCTCGGCGTCTTCATGTCGCTGGACTTCTTCCTGTTCTTCGTCTTCTGGGAAGCCATGCTTGTGCCAATGTATCTGCTAATTGGCATCTGGGGCGGCCCGCGAAGGCTTTACGCAGCGATCAAGTTTTTCCTCTACACCCTGCTAGGTTCCGTTTTCATGCTGTTGAGCGTGATCTTCCTTTACATGTTCCATCACGCGCAAACCGGCGTGTACACCTTCAGCATTCAGGAGCTCTACCACACTGCTCCGCTGATTCCGCAGGTGTATGGCACTACGGCGGCCATAGTGCTCTTCTTCGGATTCTTCCTCGCATTCGCCATCAAGGTCCCCATGTTCCCCTTCCACACTTGGTTGCCGGATGCCCATGTGGAAGCGCCAACTGCCGGATCGGTGATCCTGGCTGGCGTCCTGCTGAAGATGGGAACCTACGGTCTCATCCGCTTCTCGCTGCCATTCTTCCCCCAAGTTGTCATGTACCCCAAGGTACGCGGTTTGATCATCGCGCTATCCATCATTGGCATTCTGTATGGCGGATTGGTTTCGCTGGTACAGAAGGACATGAAGAAGTTGGTGGCCTACTCGTCCGTCAGCCATCTTGGCTTCTGTACCCTCGGCATTTTTGCCCTCAACAGCCAGGGCCTAGCTGGTTCGGTGCTGCAGCAGATCAACCACGGAATCTCGACTGGCGCACTCTTCTTGATCGTCGGAATTCTCTATGAGCGCCGCCACACTCGTGACATCGCTGAGTACGGCGGCATCTCCACCATCATGCCGGTGTACGCGACCATCGCGCTCATCATGTTCCTGTCGTCCATGGGACTGCCCTTGCTCAACGGATTTGTCGGCGAGTTCACCATCCTGCAAGCCGCCTTTATGGCCAAGGCAGCATGGGCCGCGTGGGCTGTACCCGGAGTGGTGCTGGCAGCCGCCTATCTGCTCTGGCTCTATCAGCGAGTGTTCTTTGGCAAGGTCGAAAATCCAAAGAACGAGAAGCTTCTCGATCTAAGCCCCCGCGAGCTGGCGACCTTCCTGCCACTGATTGCCATGGCGCTGTGGATCGGCCTCTACCCGAAACCGTTCTTCCAGATTCTCGATCAGCCTGTAACCGCACTGGTCGAGCAGATCAACCATCCAGCGGTGTACAACGTGCGGCATCTGCCTGAAGCCAAGACGCAGGTTGCAACGGTTGTAACACCGGGCGCCCAGTCGGCGCCGGAAGCGGGGCGCTAGAGTCATGATCGCGGCCGCAATATCGTTGCCTTCGTTTCCAACATTCACGGCGCTAGACTATCGCCTGGGTGCGCCGATCATCGTGCTGACTGTGTTCTCCCTCGGCATCCTTTGCATGGACCTGCTGCTGCCGGCCCGGTTGAAGCAATACAGCGCGATACCGGCTTTGCTCGGGCTTGCCGTGGCGGCCTATACAACCAGCCAGATCCAGCGCATTCTGCCCTCGAGCGGAGAGCCGCTGCGTGGATTCTTTGGAAGCATTGTCCTCGATCCCTTTGCCGTTTACTTCTACTATCTTTTCCTTGTGGGAGCTGCGGTCGCGATACTTATCTCTATCCGCTACCTCGAGATCGAGCGTGAAAATCACGGAGAGTTTTACGCCCTGATACTTTTCGCCGTCATCGGCATGATGTGCATGGCTGCCGGTTACGACCTCGTGCTGCTCTTCATCGGCCTAGAACTGATGGCCATTTCGACTTACATTCTGGCCGGATTCCTGCGTAGCAACCAGCGGTCCAATGAAGCCGCGCTCAAGTATCTTTTGCTGGGAGCCTTTTCATCGGCGATTTTCGCCTACGGACTCTCGCTCTTTTACGGCGTCTCCGGATCCACCAATCTTGGCGATATCGCACACGCTCTTTCGTTACGAGCGGTAGCCTATCCCAAGGACCCGCTTGTAATCCTAGCGCTGCTGACCCTCATGACCGGCATGCTCTTCAAAATCGCCGCCGTACCCTTCCATATGTGGGCGCCTGACGTCTATGAAGGTGCGCCGACCAGCGTTACCGGCTTCATGTCCGTTGCGGTGCTGGCTGCCGGATGGTCCATGATGCTGCGCATACTTTTGTTTGGGCTCTATCCGCTTCGGTCGCTCTATGTACCGATGTTGGTGTTCACTGCCCTGCTCACCTTGACCGTCGGGAATCTGGCTGCCATCACCCAGACCAACCTCAAGCGTCTCCTGGCTTACTCCTCTATTGCCCATGTCGGATACATGCTGCTCGGCCTGATCGCCAGCGATGGTGTCACCAATCGCACCGGAATTAAGGGCATTCTCTTTTACCTTCTGGTGTACACCTTCATGAACCTCGGCGCCTTCGCCGTGCTCACCTCCCTGCGCCGCCGTAACATCATCGGAGACACGATCGAAGATATTGCCGGACTCGTCCAAAAGGCTCCGTTCGAAGCCATACTGATGCTCGTCTTCCTACTCTCACTGGCTGGCGTTCCGCCTCTTGCAGGCTTTTACGGCAAGTACTTTATCTTCCTCGGCCTCATAGAAACCGGTCATTACACCCTGGCGACTGTTGCCGTGCTCTACTCCGTGGTGGCGGCCTACTACTATCTGAAGGTTGCCAATGCCATGTTCATCGGTAAGGCAATCAGCGAAGATTCCGTACCAACCACCCCAGCTATGAATCTTGCACTCTACGTTACTGCGGCGGGTACAATTATCATCGGAGTTCTCCCCAACGTCTTCGTTCAGGCGGTGAACTGGTCCGTCGCAAATCTCGGCCCTGGTGGGATTGCGTTGCTGAAGTAGTTCGAACCGAATCGCACAAGGACCACGCGCACCTTAACTTTCTGCCGCGGGCACCTACTGACGTAGGTGCCCGCTTCATTTTTCTTGCATTACTTTTGGTCTTCAAGTGCATCCGCATGCGTTATGCTACGCAGAGCGGTAGATCATTGCGGGGTCGAAGGAGGCACGATGGCTAAGGTGGCAGTTCTAGACGACTGGCAGGGTGTAGCACGCAACAGCACCGACTGGTCACCGCTACTGGCGCGTGCGGAAGTCGTCTTCTTTGGCCAGGCGTTCGAGGGTGAAGACGACGCCGCAGCAAAGCTTGCGGATTTCGATATTGTGCTGTCGATGCGCGAGCGCACACCGCTTCCCGCCTCACTCATTAATCGCTTGCCCAAGTTGCGTATGATCGGCATCACCGGATCGCGCAACCTATCGCTTGACACCGCTGCCTGCACAGCTCAGGGCGTGCTCGTATGCAACACGGCAGATACAACCGCCCGCGCATCTACCGCCGAATTGGCGCTAGGTCTGCTGTTGAGCGCCGCCCGGGCCATACCATCCGCCAACGGAAATATCCGCGCTGGACACTTTCAGGAAGGACTGCCGGTTGGCATTAGCCTGGCCGGAAAGACCATTGGGATTATCGGGCTTGGCCGTCTAGGTACGCACATGGCCAACTACTGCCGGGCGCTGAACATGACGGTCCTTGCCTGGAGCGAGAACCTTACCGCCGAGCGGGCGCAAGCCGCCGGTGCAACTCTTGTCTCGAAAGAGATACTCTTCTCGCGCTCGGATGCTGTCAGCATTCATCTGGTGCTATCAGCGCGTTCACGCGGCCTGATCGGTGCCTCTGACATCGCACGCATGAAACCGGGAGCGATCCTGGTCAATACCTCTCGCGGGCCAATCGTGGACGAGGCAGCGCTGCTTGAGGCTGTGCAATCGCACCGCATCATTGCTGCCCTCGATGTCTATGACCGTGAACCTCTCCCGGCGAACCATCCGCTGCGCAATGCGCCCAACACCGTGCTGACGCCGCATCTTGGCTACGCCGTACAAGACACCTGGACGGAGTTCTACCAGCAGAGTAAAGAAAACGCACTCGCCTTCCTGAATGGAGACCCCGTGCGAGTGATGAACCCAGATGCACTCGCTATCAAGTCCAGAGGCCGCTAAGCAAATACGTTGAGCTTATCCAGCAGTCCAACCGCCATCAACGAATAGGGTCTGCCCAGTAACAAAATCAGATGCCGGACTGGCTAGATAAATCGCGGCGCCGATCAAATCCTCGGTAGTTGCAAAACGGCCAAGAGGAATACGCCGCAGCACATTCTTCAGAACCTCACCCTGCAGATTACGGGTTGGAGTCGCGACAGCCGTCGGCGCCAGCGCATTCACCCGGATGCCGACCGGTGCCCATTCGACCGCCAGCGCCTCCGTTAAGTGCGACACTCCTGCCTTCATCGCCGCGTACACCGACTTGCCGTTGGTCACGGTACGGCTATAGGTGGAACTCATGTTGATGATCTTGCCGTAGTTCTGGTCACGCATGATGCTTCCAATGATCTGGCAGCAGAAGAAGAGTCCCTTTAACCCAACATCGAGCACGTTATCCCAGTCTTCCGCGGTAACGTCCCAAGACGGCTTCCTGACGGAGAAACTGGCATTATTCACTAGCACGTCCACCCGGCCGAACTGCTGGGTGATGAACTTTTTCAAGCACTCGATAGACGCCACATCCCGCACATCGAGAACAAACACTTCCGCGCGTCTGCCGCAGTTCTCTATTTCCGTGCGTACTTCTTCGAGTTCTTGCTTTCGGCGGCTGCAAATAACGAGTTCTGCGCCCGCCTCTGCAAGACCGATAGCTAAGTCACGGCCTATGCCCGCGCTGGCCCCGGTCACCACAACAACTTTTCCTTCCAAAGAAAAGAGCGAGTCGTATTTGCTCACCGCCCAATCCACCTTTCGCGGTTCCCTATGAATGCGCACGAGTCCAAGCAACCCATGCGGCCTCACTTACCTATACCGAGTTCGATAGCTAAAACAGCCTTCCAAAACTACCTATCGAAAACCACTTCATCATATCAGGAGACTTTGAGACCATTCTGAGTCCTCGGTCTTCAGGCCGTAGCGCGAAGCGTTGCTTCACGCGCAAGACGGATAAGATTGGGGCTTCACAGAACTGCCGTTCTTATTGACGTACGCATTTGTGAGATCCGATCCGGCATCTTTACTTTTCACTTGCGATAAGGCGGCGGAGCATACATACTTCTGCTCGCAAATAATCATAACCTCTACCAGATGTGAACCTTGGGGGAGTCAGCCTTATGGCAAGCACGGGTCAAGCCGTTGGTGAGGAACAACTCAATCTAAGAGTCATTGGGCATGCAATCGATGCGATGCCGATTACGCGCCGCCTGCTGACGGTAATCGTAGTCGCCGCCTTAGCGTCTTTGTTCGACAACATGGACAGCAAGTTATTGGGATTCGCGTTGCCAGGTCTGGCTAAGGAATTTAGTCTGAAGCCCCAAACCATGGGATTGATTGCTTCCTCCACCATGGTTGGCATGATGGTTGGATCATTTCTTTGGGGATGGATTGCCGACAAGTGGGGCCGCAAAATTGCCTTTACCTTGACGGTTCTGATCTTCTCGTTATTTTCCGGGTTTGCTGCTGCCGCCTTCTCGGTGGGATTTCTGATTGGAATCCGTTTTGTTACCGGGTTGGGACTGGGCGGCGCGATTCCCGTGGACGCCGCCATATTGGCCGAATTTTCTCCCGCTCGCATCCGGGGCTTCGGCGGTGGGGTACTTCCTCTCACGTTTCCCGTTGGAACCTTCATTGCATCTGCTGTCGCGATCATTATGGTTCCGGCATGGGGATGGCGTGGACTGTTCCTGATAGGCGTGCTGCCGGCATTGCTGTTGGTTTGGGTGCGGCGCGGCGTTCCGGAATCTCCCAGGTGGCTAGCCAACCGCGGCCGCTTTACCGAGGCTAGAAAAGCGCTCAATTACCTTGGAATTTCCGACGAAGCGATTGAACAATCTCGCCTCGCTCTATCGAATGAACCGCCACCGCCGGTGCTTCCCAAGCCTGTTTTTAGCGATTTGTTTACCCCGGAAATGCGCCGCCGGACGGCTCACACGTGGATCATCTGGGCATTGCCCGCAATGGCTTCCTGGGGAATGACCCTGTGGATGCCGACCTTCTTCCTAAAGCTCTATGGGCTAAGCCTAAAAACGGCGCTGGCTTATACGCTGTATATCTCTCTCGTGGCCATAGCCGGACGCTTGACTACCTATGTCTTCCTCGACCGGATTGGACGAAAGCCGTTCACAATCCTGGGATATGCGATGGCGGGAGTTTTCCTCCTGGTGCTAACACAGGTTCACCTGAATGGGACTTACTTTGCTTACGATCTAGCCGGGTACATGTATTTCATCGAAATGGGCATGTGCGCGATCACTCCCTATACCCCTGAGGTTTATCCCCTCCACATACGCGTGCTGGGGACCTCCACTGCGATGGCCTTCGGACGAATTGGCGGCGCGGCCGGTCCATACATGATCGGCATTTTCATGGGAAGCGGCCATGTGCAATGGATTTGGACAGTATTGGGAGGCGCTTTAGTTATGGCCGCCGCTGCGACCGTATGGCTGGGCATTGAAACTCGCGGCAAAAACCTTGAACAGCTTACAAGAGCCGCCTCCGAAGGAGCGGCCAGAATCAGAACCACATAAACACCGCGCGAGTTCAGAGTCGCGAAATGATCTTTCGAGTTGACGCTCGGAGAGCTGGCGAAACCCTTTTCACCAGCTCTCCGAGCGTCATTTCCAATGAACCTCGCGAAGCGAATCAGCCTATTTCACTCATATTCTTTAGAAGTTTTTCAGAGATGGCTTGAGCAACATCTGTGGAAGATGAAGTTCCGCCGAGATCATAGGTCCTGACCTTCCCTTCAATAAGGGTATCGGTGATGGCCTTCTCGATGAGCGATCCCGTCGTTTTCTCTCCGAGGTAGTCAAACATCATTCGCGCAGCCATGATGGCGGCTATCGGGTTGACGACGTTTTTGTCCGCATACTTCGGTGCGGTTCCGTGAATCGGCTCAAAGACGCCCATCGAGTCGCCGATATTTCCGCTGAATGCAAATCCCATGCCCCCTATCGTGCCCGCCCCTACGTCGCTCAAAATATCGCCATTCGCATTTTCCGCAAAGACGATGTCGAAGCGTTCCGGTTTCATCACAATCTGCATGGCACAGGCATCGACAGTCATGTCTTCTGCTTCAACGGATGGATAGGCCTTGGCAATCTCGTAAAACATCTGCCGCATGGGCTCGTCGGTATAGGTAAGAACGTGTGCCTTGTGAGTGAAGGTTACCTTCTTTCGTCCTTCTCTGAGAGCCAACTCAAAGCAGAACTTTAGAATTCGTTCCATACCCAGCTTCGTGAATACCCTTAAATTGACATAGGTATCCCCATCGATATAGCCAACCCCTTTGTAGAGGCCTTCTGTGTTCTCCCTCACGATGATCAAATTTGCCTTCGGCCGCAATGCCCCCGAACCCGGCAGGGCCTTGATGGGACGCACATTGGCATAGAGATTGAATCCCAATCGAAACCCCATGAGCACCTTCGTTGTATTCGGGTTTCCTGCTGCTCCGAAGAGGACCGCATTGGTTTGTCCAATCCCCTCCATCGTCTCTTTTGGGAAAGCATCTCCATACCTGGCCACGGCTGCATCGCCCGTATCCATCCGCAAAAAGTCGAGGGAAAACGTCTTCGAGCCCTCATTCACTGCGTCCAAAACAATCTGGGCCGCCTTGATGACGTCCCTTCCAATCCCGTCGCCCGGGATGATCCCAATCTTATATTTCGTCTTCATCGCAAGACCTCTCCATCACAACAAGGTGACTTCTCCAGAGCTACGGTCCAGAAGGCAGTTCTTAGGATCAAAGATAAGGGCAACGATACGAGCATCGTTACCCTTACCGGTCAGACTGAACCTATCAAATTACAAGCTCGACTCTCGAAACCCTTATACGACAAAAATTTCTTTCGGGAGTTTGTGGAGACATTCGCCCACCCCTGTTTTGGTGACTATGTAATTGTCACAGATGATTGCCGTTGCCTTCTTCGAGGCCACAACGGGATGAACTGCGATGTTCATGTTCTCCATGATCCTCATTTTTTCGCCGATTTGGAAGGAGGGTCTTTCCACCAGGTCGTATCCTTGGCCGTGGGCATAGAGCCTGGTCTCTTCTGCGTATCCCCGGCTTCTAAGGAAATCGTTATTCGCATCCCACAAGTCCATCGGATCTACGCCAGGCTTAACCATGTTCAGGTTAAGGTTCTGTAGCTCTTTTTCATCCTCAAAGTGCTTCTGGAGTTCCTCGGGGATTTTGCCGATGCAGGCGATCCGGTGCAGATGCGTGTAATACCCGGCGGGATCAACAGCCTCGACCAGGATGCCGATCTGATCTCCCTCCTGCAACTGACGATTCATCGCGTGGATCGAATCATATCCGAAGGGATGCCCGGCAGGAGCCGATCCAATCAGAATGAACTGCTGTTCGCTCCCGAGCATCCGGCACTTCAATCTTCCCATGGCGGCGACTTCAAACTCTCTCACGCCTGGTTTGATTGCCGCAAAGCAGGCCTTCATTGCCTCGTCGTGAATGTAGGCACTCTGCTTGATGCATTCGATCTCTTCAGGACTCTTGATTGCCTTGATTTCATCAATCTCATCCGTCATGTCGACAAACGTCGCGTTTGTCAGATGCTGCCGAATGTATTGGGAGAACCCGGCCGTCACTGCGCCTTCGTTAACGAAAGAAGCGCGGAGCGACTTGTACCCTTTGAGCTCTTCTACTACCTTCTCCGCGTCGAATGTGCAGGTGTAATTCAAGGAGAGCATGATGGGCGTATTGACCCGCTTCTTGACGCCTCTAAAATGCCATGCTGCGGGACCCACGTCGCGCGGATCACTCGATCCATGCCAGAAAACCGTCATCTCGTCGGCGACCGGAAAGATGGCTGCAACCGGATAGGCGTGGACAGCGGGCATATCCGTAAACCACTTAATATAGCCACCTAGATAGTCGTTGTTGTTCTGGATAAGTAAGACATCGATCTTCTTCGCCTTCATGACCTCACGAACTGCCTTCCATCTCCGCTCGAGCTCCTGAGTCGAAATGGAACGGATCACATTCTCCTTCAACAAATCCGACATCGTTGTTTCCCCTTTTCGCATTTTGAAAGTTTGTAAATAGTTTTAGATATCGCCAAAACTCACTATACGGACACGGGTGAACCAATTCTATTCGCGTTAGCGGAAGACTATCTGGTGTTCAACATGGGAGGCGCTGGCGCCAAAATTGAATATAGCAGAAGAAAAGGTAGGCCCGAAGAGATGATTTCCTGGGATATCGGCTCAACGTTTGTTAAGCCCCAGAACCAACCATTCAACGCCGGAGCTAACGCGCAGGGTGCGGTATCACGGCGTGTGGCCGTTGACTCAAGCAGCTTTGGTCTTGCAAATACTTCTGCCCGCAGTACAATTCCAGCGTCCGAAACCGGAACAAACATTTCCTGGCGAGAATCGGATTGCGTCGCTTAAACATACTGTTCCTGAAAACTTTATTGGGAGGAATGTAATGCAAAGCAATGACTGGAGCCGTCGGAAGTTTCTAGTGTCAGTTCCTTGCGCGGTCGCAGGCATGACTGCGTTAGCTCATGGCTGGCCCAGCGCCAGTGAACAGGGAGTCGCGGTGAAATGGTCAGCGGGTACTGAATTGCCTCACTTGAAGGTACCCATGAACGCAACCGACTGCCACCATCATATCTATGATCCCGAACGTTTCCCTTACGATCCCAATGCGATGCTGAAGCCGCTTCCTGGCACCGTAGCCGATTACCGGATGCTGCAGAAGCGGCTTGGCACAACACGCAATGTCATCGTGCAACCGTCGACTTACGGCGTGGACAACCGCTGCCTGCTCGACTCGCTCAAGCAGTTTGGCAAATCGTCACGCGGCGTGGCCGTGGTCAACACCAGCGTAACCGACGCGGAGCTGAAACAGTTAGACGCAGCTGGAGTGCGCGGCATTCGCTTCAACATAGCGCAGGGCGGTGGAACAACATGGGAGATGATCGGCCCACTGGTAAAGCGCATCATGCCCCTGGGATGGCATATTCAGATTCAAGCCGATGGCCTCGATATCCTTGCCCACAAGGAAATATTGAACCGCGTCCCTTGTCAGGTCGTCTTCGACCATCTTGGCCACGTTCCGGAGCCCGACGGCGTCAAGTCCCCGGTATTCGCCATGATTTCCGAGATGCTGCACAAAGGTAAGGGATGGGTAAAGCTGTCCGGCTACTACTACGAGACCAAAGTCGGTCCACCGACCTATTCCGATAGCGTCGCTGTGGCAAGTGGGTATGTAAAGGAAGCACCAGAACGCATGGTCTGGGGAAGCGACTGGCTGCATCCTCTGCAAAAGGAAAAGCCTGACGATGCACTGCTGCTGGACTTGCTCGCCACGGTTGCACCCAATGCGGCCACGCGCAACCACATCTTAGTTACCAACCCCGCCAAGCTCTATGGGTTCTAGCGGGCAAAGAGAATAGCAACTCCGCTGGCCTGGTTTTACGAACACGGCCAGCGGAGTTGGATACCCACTCCTGAATCTTCACCCTTACCTTGGCTCTTCCAGGAATAACTGAACTTCGCGGAAAAGCTGCATGCGGTTCTTCTCCATGATGACCGTGTGCGTACCTTCGCTGATGAGGATACGCCGCCTGTAGGGAGCGTTCACCAGCCTCTCAAACACGGCCTGCGACATGTAGGGCGGCGTATCCGAATCCCACTCGGCGTTCAGAAGCAGCACGGGCACGGTAATCAGCGCGGGATCGTAAACCGGCTTTCCTTTTTGCCAGAACTCACGGCTATCCTGCACCGTGCCGTTGGGCGCCCGCAACACCGGAGGATTCTGTGCGGAGCCTTGCGGATCAGTGGCCTGGGTCGCCGTCGCCCATTTTTCGAACCACCCCGCCGGAATCAGGTCAGCCTTCTTGTTCTCCGGCACGCCGGTAAGCCAGCGGGCTTTGGCCGAGCTCATGGTGACTGTTCGATATGCCCCCAGTGGACCGTCTCCGCCTCCCATGAGCGGCGGCGTACTGCGCAGCCATTGCGCCGCGTAGAGCACTAGCTTCTCCACCTTATCGTTGTGCTGGGAGGTGTAGCTGGCCATGATGGTAGTGCCCCAGGACCATCCGATTAAATTAATCTTCGGCACCCTGCGGCGGGCGAGGATGTTGTCGACAACGGCGGCCACATCTTTGACGGCAACATCGGTGGTGACCAGTGGCGGATTCTTTTCCGCCGGCTGATCCATCTCGGGTGGACGCGTAGAGCGGCCATAGCCGCGCAGGTCGAGCAGATAGACATCGAAGCCTCGCTGCGCGATGTAGTCCATCCAGGAGAGCCCATCCAGCGGAAGATCGAAGGATGTATCCGCCGGGTAAGTGGAGCCGTGGACGAAGAGCACAATCTTGTCCGATGCAAAATTCTTAGCACCTTTCAAATGCTTGTTGCGGACAAAGATCTGAATTCCGGGATCGGAGGCTTTGACGAAATAGTCTTCTGAGACGAGCGGCTTAGAAGGCTGCGCCGCAAGAGAGTGCGATGCCATGAGCAGAAAAATGCAAGAAGAGATGAAGCCCAACACAATCCGGTTGACCGTCATTTTCCACTACTCCTTTCACTGCCAGCAATTATGAAATTCTTTATGCTCCTTGAAACTCACCATCCCCTGAAAATTGGCCACTGGGCGGCAACTCGATTCGAGTCTGGCCCAATCACGCTATATCGATCATGCTGCGCGCTAGTAGCACAAGCATGATTAGGAAGAATGCGCACAAAGGCGCCAATCGGCAACTCTGGTAGGCACGCAATACTGCCAGGCCGAATCGCCAGTATTCCATGCTCCTGGTTTGCCTCTGTCATGATCAGGCCCTCATACGGTCTACCCAATGAGTCGCACACGAGCCCGTATCCTTGGTCAACCGGCTGCTTGGCTGTTCCCCTGTCTCGTGACATTGCCGTCCACCCTGCATCCACCAGGATCCAGCCCTTTGCGCGATGATGATCGACGACCGTCGCAAGAACGCTGAGTGCAATGTCGTCGCAGGTGCAAACGCCAAGACCGGTCATAAATAGATCGAAGAATACGAATGTACCAGCTCGGACTTCCGTGACTCCAGTTAAGTCACGCGCAAAAAAGGCTGTTGGAGTGGACCCGACGCTGACAACCGGAGCTGAAAGATTCGCTTGGCGCAGAGCGGTGGCAGCCCGTACCGCTCCGGCTCTTTCCTGTTCGGCGGCTGCTTCTAACTGCGCCGTACCGCGGCAATCATACGAACCGCCGGCGTGTGTCATGACGCCTCGCAACTCGGCTCCGCCATCCTGTAATGCACGTCCAACCTCAACCAGCCCTTGGATATCATCAATCTGGATACCTGACCGGTGCCCGTCTGAATCCACTTCAATCAACGTAGGGATGCGATCATGCGTGGCTCGCGCCTTAGCAGCGACTGCCCGAGCCGCTTCAAGGTTACCGACGATTACCGAGAGGTCAATGCCACCCGCGCGAATCGCCGAGACCCTATCAAGTTTGTTGGGAGTTATTCCTACCGCGTAGAGCAGATCGCAGATTCCCGCCGCGCCGAACTGCTCTGCCTCTTTCAACGTGGAAACCGTGGCAGGACCTGTTGGCCCATTGATGACGCGCCGTGCGACTTCGATCGACTTCACAGTCTTGAGATGCGGACGCAACGGAACCCCAAGATTCCCTAGCCTCTGCTTGAGGCGCGCCACATTCCGCATCATGCGAGATTCATCCAGCAACAGGCGGGGCGTCTCCAATTGCTCGATCGGTCGGCCGCTATCTGCTAAATTCTGTACGGATTGGCGCTCTTGTTCCTTGCTGATCTCCATAGTCGGCCCCTGCTGCAAAATGAATGCGAATGATTGACTGGAGTCGTAGAATATAGGAAGTCTTCGTAAGTTGGAAGACCGTGGCAAGAGAACCAAGTACCTCGAACAGCTCCCCGGTGCGTCATCGGTACGCACCTCGCGCAACCCTCAACCGCGCACGGCAGGAGGTTCCATGCCTATCCAGAAGCTCAGACAGTTTCTTGACGAGAATCATGTCAAGTACATCGTGATTACCCATAGCAAAGCCTATACAGCTCAAGGTGTCGCCGCCAGTGCGCACATCTCGGGAAATGAACTGGCTAAAACAGTCATGCTGAAGAAGAATGGAGAACTCTGCATGGCCGTTCTACCTGCATCAAAACAAGTAAACCTTGCGGTATTCGCAGAGCTCACCAACAGTGAAGACGTTTCTCTCGCAAGTGAGCGCGACTTCAAAGATCGTTTCCCGGATTGCGAGGTCGGTGCGATGCCGCCATTTGGGAATCTTTATGGCCTCCGCGTTTTTGTGGACACGTCTCTCTCCTGCGACAAGGAGATCGCCTTCAACGCTGGTTCGCATCTCGAACTTGTCCAACTTGCCTATAGCGATTTTGAGCGGCTGGTTGAACCAACAATCGTCGATTTCACGAACCGGCCTGCCCGTCACGCCGCATAAAGAATCCCGGCGGAGGAAACTCTGCCGGGATTTTTTGCTCAGGCCAAATGCCGAAGTATCTCTGTGATTCCTAATCCCGACATCTAAACATCGTAATAAAGCGAAAACTCATAAGGATGTGGACGCAGGCGCAGAGCGTTCACTTCCTTATCGCGCTTGTAGGCAATATAGGTCTCAAGCAAATCTTCGGTGAAAACATCCCCCTTCAACAGGAACTGGTAGTCCACCGAGAGCGCATCCAGTGCGGCCTCCAGCGATGCCGGGATCGAAGGCACTTTCTGCAACTCTTCCGGACCCAGGTCATAAATATCCTTATCGAGGGGCAAGCCGGGATCGATGCGATTCTCAATGCCGTCCAGCCCGGCCATCAACATGGCTGAAAACGCTATGTACGGATTGCAGCTGGGGTCAGGCGGACGATACTCGACCCGCTTGGACTCCGCCGCCGAAGAATACATTGGAATTCTGCACGCAGCCGAACGATTGCGCCGCGAATAGGCCAGGTTGATCGGCGCGTCCAGTCCGGCAGAGAGGCGTTTATAGCTGTTGGTGGTGGGCGCGGTAAGCGCCGCTAGCGCAGGGCCATGCTTGATGAGGCCGCCGATATACCACAGGGCTATCTCGGAAAGTCCCGCATAGCCATCGCCAAAGAACAACGGCTTGCCGTCCTTCCACAATGACTGGTGAGTGTGCATGCTGCTGCCGTTATCCTGGAAGAGCGGCTTGGGCATGAAGGTTGCGGTTTTTCCATGGCGGCGCGCCACGTTACGCACGATGTACTTGTAGAGCATCATGGAGTCCGCGGTCCGCAGCAGCGAATTGTATCGCAGGTCTAGCTCACCCTGTCCCCCACTGGCCATTTCATGATGATGGCTCTCCACATCGAGGCCGCACTCCTGCATCGTTAACAGGATCTCTGTCCGCAGGTCCTGGTGGTGATCGGTGGGCGGCACTGGGAAATAGCCTTCGCGATAGCGTGGCCGATAGCCGAGGTTGCTCTCGCGGCGGCCTGAGTTCCATCGTCCCTCGTCCGCGTCGATATAATAGAAGCCGTGGTTGGTAGCCTGGTCAAAACTCACATTGTCAAAGACAAAGAACTCCGCCTCGGCCCCGAACATTGCCTCATCGCCCACTCCAGAAGAGGCGAGGTACATCTCAGCCTTGGTGGCGATGTAGCGCGGGTCGCGGTCATAACGTTGGCGGGTCACAGGATCGATGACGTCCGAGATAATGCCCAAGGTCGGAACGTCTGTGAACGGGTCCATTACGAATGTCGATGGATCGGGTATGAGCAGCATGTCGCTCTCATGAATAGCCGCCCATCCCCGGATCGATGAGCCATCAATCCCAAATCCATCGCGAAATGAATCCAACGTCAGCTTGGCGATGGGGTAGGAAATGTGGTGCCAAAGGCCGTGAAGATCGCTGAATCGAAGATCGACGATCTGGACGCCTTGCTCTTGGGCAAACTCTAGAACGGAGGAGGCGGTGACGTTAACGGGCGAGCGCATGGACGTAATTCCTCTTTAGTGCCGCGAACGGCATGTCGCGATCATATAACGACTCAAGTGCAGTTTTTGCTGGACGAAGATCAAGAAAAAACAGACCATTGAGATTCAAGCAGTCCTCCATAGCTTGCATGCCGTGATCCCGGCGGTGTTTAAGACCATGGAGGAGTATACATTGCAGAAGATCGACTTTTTTCAGGGAACGCATGGCCGCTTCTTGTCAGGTACCACAGGTGACATTATGCTCCTGCGCTACCGAAAGTTGCCGGGGTAATTCTAGCGAAGCAAAGATAACCGCTGTTGAGCGGCCCGTAGGCAGCCGATGTCCGGACCCAGGGAGGTACCGGAGAAACTCGTAGGAATTTATTGTGGGCGCGAAGACGCGCCCAACATGGGTTACACTTTGGTTTGCGTAGGCAGACGATACTGTCGGGTTGCTCCACGAATCTTGTTTCCGAATTTCGAGTGAAATAAAAGATGGATTTCGACCAGTTGGAAACCTTTCTTGAAGTGGCGCGCAACCTGAGCTTTTCGCGCGCAGCTGAAAAACGGTTTCGCACCCAACCCGCCATTTCCGCGCAAATCCGCGCAATGGAGGAGGAAGTGGGAGCTCGACTGCTGGATCGCACCGGCGGCAAAGTTTCCATTACTGCCGCAGGAAAGGTCTTCTTGGTCTACGTGGAGAGCGCCCTTGAGGCTCGCCGCGCCGCCATGCGCGCCGTTGCAGAAGCCGATCGCGTTCCGGGCGGGGAAATCGTGGTGGCCGCCAACGAAGGCAGTTGCCTGCACATACTGCCCGAGGTGTTTGCGGAGTTCAAGCGCAACTATCCCGACATCGGCATCACGGTAAAGCGCTCGGAGACACGCGAGGTGCTGGAAGCCGTAGTCGATAACTCCGCTGACTTCGGTGTAGCGGCCATGCCGGTGACCGACAAACGGATCACGGCCGTTACCATCCACAAAGACGAACTGATGGTGATTGTTCCAACCGGGCATCCGCTGGCGAGTTTCAAAGAAATCAAGGTTTCGCAGATTGCCGACTACCCACTGCTGCTACCGAAGACGGGGCGCACGCGCGACAGCATCGACCGCATGTTTGAGGAACGCAATATGAAGCCAAACGTCAGCATGGAGCTGGATTCCAGTGAGTTGCTGAAACGCTTTGTCTCGGCTGGCGTGGGCATTGGCTTTTGCCCGTACTCGAATGCGCTGGGAGATTTGCGGCTGGGAATCATAGCGATCATCAGGCTCGCCGACGCGCAGATTCGCCGAGACATGGCGCTGGTCTTCCGCAAGGACAAGGCTCTGAGCCGCGCAGCGTTGGCGTTCATCGATATTGCAGTACGGTTAAAAACACCACAGAGCGCGCGCAAATAGCAAACAGTTCGCGTCAGCGCTCACATCTGAGTACGGACGATAGCGATTTCGTGCGCAATCACGTAAATAGGTGCGATTCTGGATTGCGCCTGCAGCGGGAATCATTTAATTTCAATGTGCGCCAAAACAGATTTCTGCTATGGTCATATGATTTCGGTAGAGGAGTAACAAGAATTGGGTAAAGACATGGTTCCCAAGCGCATTTTTCTCACGAAGGGCGTGGGAAAGCACAAAGAGCGCCTGACATCATTTGAGCTCGCGCTGCGCGATGCGGGAATTGCCGCGCAGAACCTGGTGCGCGTTTCATCCATCTTCCCGCCAAACTGCAAGCTGCTTACACGCGCACAAGGACAGAAATATCTGAGCCCCGGCGAAGTTGTATTTGCAGTAGTTGCGGAGAATTCGACGCGCGAACCGCATCGGTTGGTGGCATCCAGCATAGGGCTGGCAATGCCAGCGGACAGCAAGACATACGGCTATTTGAGCGAGCATCACAGCTTCGGCGAGACCGACCAGATTGCCGGCGACTACGCAGAAGAGCTGGCAGCAGAGATGCTGGCCACCACACTGAATGTGGACTTCGATCCAGACAAGAGCTGGGACGAGAAGAAAGAAGTCTATCGCTTGTCGAACAAGATTGTGCGGACGACAAATATTACGCAGAGCGCAATTGGCGACAAGAGCGGCATTTGGACGACGACGATTGCCGCGGCGATCCTGATCTTCGATTAGACCAATGTTTATGCGGTTTCAAAAGGCCCTGGAGACGATCCGGGGCTTTTTTGTGGCTTCTGACGGTAGCGAGGCGCGCGCGGTGACGATTGGCGAATTGGTGAATGGTTGGAAAACGCGACTTTACCCATCAGTAAATGGTTGCGCGGAATTCAGAAGGATTATCGTCGGCGATAACATAGGCTGGATGGCGAGTACTGGTTGGGCAATGGTGCCATACGGTATATGCAGAGCTCTATGCGGGCAACTGGCGACATCCCACATTCGCCAAAAGAGGGCGGATGTGGGCCACCTGAACATGAGCTAGGTGAGCTCTGAAGGAGTGGTATCGAAGGGAAGGAAGACAGAAAAGCAGGTTCCGGAAAATCCGGATTGCGTACTGGTTCGTAGTCTGATGGTTCCGTCATATTTTCGGAGGATGTCAGAGGTAATCCATAGACCCAGTCCAGTTCCGCTCTCACCCTTGGTGGTGAAGAACGGCTCGAAGATGCTGGCGCGGACGCCAGCGGGGATGCCAGGGCCGTCGTCGGCTACGATCACGCGCAGTCCGGAGCGTTCACGCTGCCAGTCTCGGGAGGCGTAGGCGCGTAGCGTGATGGTGCCGTGCCGGGAACCCACTGCTTCTATGGCATTGCCCACGAGGTTGGCAAACACTTGCCGCAATTCTCCCGGCAGGGCGAGGATGTGGCCATCGAAGTTGACATCCTGCTCCAGATGGATGCCCGCCGCCCTGATCTTTCTGTCATACAGGGCGATGACGTTCTCGAGAATCTCGCCAATCTTTACCGGAATTGGCTTGGCGGCTTCGCGCTGGAATGTGAGCATCTGCTGCGTCATCTGGGTGACGCGGGCCAACTCCTGGCTGGCCAGGGAAACGTACTGCCGAAGGGTATCCTCTTTCACATCCTCGCCGATGAGGTAGAGGAGGTTGCCGACCGCATCGAGGGGGTTGTGGATCTCGTGGGCTATGGTGGCGGCGAGCCGTCCGGTGGTCGCAAGGCGTTCGGAGTTGCGCAATGCGCGCTCAACCTTTTTCTGTTCTGAAACATCGTGGAAGACCAGCACTACACCTTCGATCTGGCCCTCTGGGTTGCGGATGGGGGCACCGCTATCTTCGATTGGAATTTCCACTCCATCGCGTCTGATCAATGCAGTGTGGTTCGCCAGACCAATCACTCTACCCAATCGAATTACCTTTGAAACTGGGTTTTCCGGCTTGGTTCGCGTCACTTCCTGAATGATGTTGAAGACGGCGCTAAGGTCATTGCCTTTGGCTTCGGGCAGCGACCATCCTGTCAACCGCTGGGCCACGTCATTCATGAACTCAACATTGCCATTGCCATCCGTCGAGATGACGGCGTCGCCGATGCTTTGCAAGGTGGTGGACCAACGCTGCTCGCTGGCGCGGAGTGCTTCCTGCACATCGCGCAGTTCAGTCACATCGGTATTTGTCCCAAACCAACGCACAACCTTACCGGCCGCGTCCTTGACCGGCATGACCCGCGTGAGGAAGGGACGAAACATGCCATCGGCACCCCGCAGAGGTAAGACCATGTCAAACGGTTTTCCAGTGGCAATGGAGGAATTCCAGCTTTCAAGGACCTTTGGCAAGGTATTCGGATCATGAACCGACTGCCAACCCCAACCCTCCATCTGCTTGGGAGTGGTGCCGGTGTAGCTGTACCAGCGCTCGTTGTACCAGAAGATGAAGCCCTCGGCATCGGCGATCCAGCAGAGCTGCGGGATCGCGTCGGCCAGGGCACGGAATTGCTGCTGGCTCTCGTGCAGGGCTTCCTCGGCCCGCTTGCGTTCGGTGATTTCTTCGGCGAAGATCACGATGCCTCCGACTTCGCCTTTTTTGTCGTGCCACGGCCGTATTTCCCATCGTATCCATTGCACAGATCCGTCCGCACGGTCGAAGCGGTCGGCTTCGGACCGAAGCACCTCGCCGGCGAGTCCACGACAGTGAGCCGCCTTCCACTCGTCGGAAACTTCCGGAAATATTTCGTAGTGAGACAGGCCGTGCAGGTCGCGATCGCCGAGGCCGTAGTCGGTCCGCCAACGGCGGCTGGCGCTGAGATACAGCATCTCGCGGTCAAACATGGCCAATGCGGCAGGGGCGTGCTCGATGAAAAGCTGGAGACGCTCCTCGCTTTCCTGCAGGGCTTCCTCGGCCCGCTTGCGCTCGGTGATATCGCGGAGGATGACGGTGAAGAGCTTCTCCCCGTCGGCTGGTACCTGGGAGATGGTGGCCTCGATGGGGAACTCTTCGCCGTTAGAGCGAACGGCGGTCAGTATGCCGGGCGCGTTCATGGAGCGATTGGTTGCTCCCGCGCTGCCAAACTGCCGAATGTGCTCGCGATGAGCCTCACCCAGGGATTGGGGAATAAAGCGGTCGAGAGTAGAGCCGATTGCTTCCGATGCCGGACACCGAAAGACAGATTCCGCTGCTTGATTGAAGACAACTATGCGCTGCTGTTCATCGACCGAGACCACCGCGTCCATGGCAGAGCTGATGATGCCCTGCAGTTTGGCCTGGCTGGAACGCAGTGCTTCCTCGCTTTTCCAGAGGGCCTGCTCTCTTTTGTAATCTGCTATTCGCTTCTCGTACCGACGGTAGCGCTCGGCCACCAAGCTCATAAAAACGCCCATTGCGCAGAAGAGGGCCAAAGCGATGGCATCGGCAGCGTTCGTGAGTGTGAAGCTTCCGCGCGGAGGCATGAGCCAGTAATCCGCCAGCAGTGCGGCGAGTACAGTGGCTAGCAGTCCAGGGTAAGCGCCGCAATACAACGCGACAACCATTATGGTGGGGTAGAAGATGATAAACGGCGGCAAATCATGGCCGAGAAGCTGCACTAGTCCCTGACGGATAAAAAGTGCCACAACAACCGCAATAACAGCAATTGAACAGCGAATAAAGATCCCAGCGAGAGTTCTATTTTCAGCTTCGACGTCTGACATAGGACCACTCCACGAAGATGTCTATGCAGTATTGCACGAGCGTACTGACGAATCAGGTGATGTGAATCACGGTACATCCGTATTCTCTGCCACGTCGCCACTAAAACCGGCTCGTCGAGCTAGCTAGAAAGAAGCTGCTTAAGATCCGCTAATAACGCAGCCGGTGACATCCCCTTCACGCATCGCTTGTCGACCCATCTGAGGGCTTCTTCAGGAAGATCAACGTAGGCGGTCAGCAGCAGAATCTTAACCTTCGGGTTCAGGCGCTTCAACTCCGCTGCAACCTGACCGCCATCCATACCCGGCATTGCGTAGTCCAGTACGACGACCTCAATTGGATTGGCCGCGAACAACTCCAAACCTTCCGGTCCACTCAAGGCGGTCAGCACTTCGTAGCCCTGGCTCTGCAGCACTATCTTCCGAATCATTAGACCATTCGGCTCGTCATCGATGCACAAGATCATGCTGTCTCCAGAGGACTATTTTTTCCTCAGGCGCTCGAGGACAGCTCCGGCGACGAGAGGAAGAGCGACGGTGGCGTCGTCGAAGACTTCGGCGAATTTGCCGCCCTCGGCGGGCGGAACGAACTTGCCCCAGGAGATGGCTTCGCTGTAGGGCGAGCCGCTGAGTCCGCCCCAGTGAACAGGCTCGGGGCAGATGCGAAGGCCGTAGTGATAGCGCTTGAGCGGGAGATCCTCTCCGCCTCGGCGATGGCGCAGCTCGATATAAGGGCCGAACTGCTGGGTCCAGTTGCGGGGAACGCCGCCGCCGATGGTGAAGATTCCGAGGCGAGTTTGCTGGAGATTCCTCTCGGCGAAGTGGTTGAGGTCAAGGAAGGGATCGAAGCGGATGAGTTCACGGCCCTGCTTGGCACGTTTGCGATTGTGGAGGGCGAGGTCGAGACCAATTTCGGAGTCGGTGAAGGCGGGGATGTAGACGGCGGCTCCCTTTTCGTAGGCGGAGCGGAGGATGCCGCGTCCTTCTGCGTGTTCGGAGAGATATTTGCCGATGGCGTGAGTGAACTTGTAGGAGCAGAGGACCTCGGAAGAGTCCCAGGATTCCAGGATCTGGGCAACGATGGATTCAACGAAGTTGAGATTGGTCTCCGGCTCCAAGGTGTCATAGACGCGGTTGTATCCGGCTTCGTAGAGCTCGACGTCGTTCATCTTTTCGTCCCAGACGAAGTGGGATTTACCGGCGGCCTCGACGAGTCCGTGAGCCATGAGGGCGCCAGTGGAGACGATGGCTTTGACGATTCCGGCGTCGACGAGATCGGTGATGATAAGACCCTGCTTGGCGACGGTCATGGCGCCAGCGAGGGTCATGACGATGAAGGCTTCGCGGTCGCGAGCCATGGCTTCGAGAACGTCAGCGGCGTGGCCGATCTGGCGCCCGGTGAATGCGGTGCGGCCCATGGCGCGAACAAGATCGTCGACGGTGCTGATCTTGGAAAGGTCGAGGGGCTCGAGAGCGACGAGCTTGTCTGAGATAGGATCGTGCAGCTCGCGCTCAATGCCGGAGCCTTCATCGGGGGAATGTCCATGATTGCCGTGATTCACTTGCACACCTCTGGGGAAGTTCTGAGTAGGTTGAAAGTCAAGGATAAATTATGGGGATGGGAGGAGCAAGGAAGGCGATCGACCCACTCAGGCCAACTGCGGGGTTGAGGCTACTCGCGCAGAACTGTTGGAGGCTTAAAGGCAAGAAACAAAACCAAGCGACGCGGAGGACGTTGCTTCCCACCTTAACGCCGCGCGAGAAGAGCTTCGCAGCCGGGTACGCGGCAATAGACACCGCTCCGGCCGCGGGCGCTCGGTGACCAGCGTACTAGGAGGCTGCTTCTGATTGTGCGGCGGCGTCTCGGGCGGCGGCCAGGGCTTCAGCGGTGCCGATTCCAAAGTGGACATACACGTCGGGCACTTCTTTGAGCGGCATCCAGTAGCCGATGATGCGCTTGCCATCTTTCAGTTCTTCCTCGGTACAGATGGTTTCTCCGGTTGCGAGGGCGAGGTTGGCCTTGCAGCGGCCACAGTGGCCGTCGGCAGAGCCCGCCTCGGCGTTCAGCCGGAAACACTTGACTCCGACAGGAATGCCGAGATTGCGGGCAAAGTCGTTGACGGCAAGGATGGTGCGGTTCTTCTGGATGAGAAGAACGGGCTCGGGAAATGGTCCCCACATGGTTTGAAAGGAATCGAGAATGTGCGGTTCTACCATTTTGTAAATGCTCCTAGTGGGATAGTTCATTCGATGGTTACTTGCCCTCGGTGGGGCGGGTGGCAGAAAAGTCGCGGTAGGACTGCTCGCCAACCTCGCGCCACCAATCTTCGTACTGGCGGTGGGCGGCGTGGCGGCCGAAACGGCCTCCGAAGCGGTGACCGAAGCCTCCGCGATGGAAACCTCCTACGAGAATGCGGGCGAGCAGAAGCAGAGCCAGGGCATGCCAGAAGGTGATGTGGGCGACACCGAGCAGAGCAGGCATGACGGCATTCCAGAGGTACATGACGGCGCTGCCGAAGACGACGATGAGCGCGGCTCCAATGAGGAGGGCCATGCAGATGTGGGAGGCGACGTGCGAGGCACTGTGCCGGTACGGGAGACCGGTGCGTTCGTGAAAGCGTTGGTGAAGATTCATCATGACTGACTCCTATTGGTAATCCTTGTAGTCGGAGAGCATCTCGCGCAATTTTGCGGTGGCGCGGCTCTTTCTTGAAAGCAGGGTGCCGATGGGCTCGTCCCAGTCTTCGGCAAGCTCGCGAAAGCTTTGGCCGTCGATTTCAGTGGCGATCCAGATGTCGCGCTCGGGAGGACTGAGGGCGTCGATGGCGTGGAAGAGACGCTCGCGAAGCTCGGCTTGCTGGAGACTTTGGTCCGGGCGGGGGCGGGCGTCTGGCGGAAGAGTGGGCTGCGAGGGTTGCGAGGGATCGGCATTCTCCAGGGCTGCAACGTGAGGAACAGACTGGCGCTGGCGGTCGGCGATGCGGTTGGCAAGCGAACGGTAGATATAGGCGCTGAGATTTTCCACCTCGCTGACGAGGTCGGCACGGCGCAACAGGTTGTAGGTGACTTCGGAGAGGATGTCCTCGGCGTCCATGCCGGAGAGATCGAACAGACGACGGCGGACAAAACCTAGAAAGCGCTCCTTCTCACGGATGAAGAGCTCTCCGAGCTTTTGTTGGCCTTCGATCATGATTGCGTCTGCCATTGGACTCCTGCTGGGTAAGACGCGGAGCGCGGCAATTTATTGCAGACATTCAGAAAAGACTACAGGAATGTGGCCGGAAGCGCGGCCGATTCGGCGACGCCGGGTAGCGAAGCTCGAGCGTTTTGAACAGGGTCCGGGAAGATGAGAGCGGATACAATCGAATCAATCATGGCTTATCAGGAAAGCGTTTCCGAACAAAGAGTGCGCGGCTCAAAGCTGAGGACGATTGGGCGGGCTGCGGTGGGAGTGTTGCTGCTGGCAGTGGTGCTGGCGGCAGGAGTTGCGGTGTGGTTCTGGGCAGCGGTGCGGGGTGCGAAACCGACGCTGGATGGAACGGTGAAGGTGGTGGGGCTGAAGGCTCCGGTGACGGTGGTAAGGGACGAGCATGGGGTGCCAAGCATTACGGCGCAGAACCTGGACGACTTGTTTTTTGCCCAGGGATATGTGACGGCGCAGGACCGTCTGTGGCAGATGGACATGATGCGCAGGTATGCGGCAGGAGAGCTGGCGGCCGCGCTGGGCGCGGATTATGTGCAGGTGGATCGGGAACAGAGGGTGCTGGGGCTACGCGAAGTGGCGCGGCGTTCGCTGGAGGCTGCGACTCCGGAAGAACGGGAGCAGTTGGACGCTTATGCGCGTGGCGTGAATGCCTACATCAGCGACAACAGGGACGGGCTGCCGCTGGAGATGCGGGTGCTCAGGTATTTTCCGCGAGCGTGGACGGCGGAGGATTCGGTGCTGGTGGGAGCGTCGATGGCGGAGATGCTGAACCATGGGACGTATCTGGATGACCTGCATCGGGAGAAGATTTTGCAGCGGCTGGGGCCGGAGCTGACGGCGGATTTGTATGTGGAGAGTTCGCAGCGGGACATTGTGCCGGGACACGATTTGGATGACGTTGAACCGAGCGCGGCGGCTCCGGATACGGCGCAGAAAGTGGCGAAAGAACCGGTAGAGCGGAAGCGGCGAAAGAAGGCTGGAGTCAGGAGTACGGGTTTCAGGGGTCGAAAGGGACGAGGGCTCAGGGCCGAGATTGAAGAACAACTGCAGCAACGTCAAGAACAAAATCAACAACCCCACCCTAAACTCGCAGAGAACGCGAGTTTAAGAGTGGGGCACCCGGACGGCACAGAGGTGGAAGTCGCTGCTTCCCACCTTAACGCCGCAAAGGACGCGGCGCGAAGGTGGGGCACCCGGCAGTTGCAAGAGCAAGGGCAGCGTCAAGGACAAGGTCAACAAATACAGCTTAAGATCGCAGAAAACGGGAGTTTAAGGATGGGGCACCCGGCGGCTGCGGACGCCGGGATGCTCAGAATGATGGAAGAGGTAGCTGCGGGCACGAGCGGAATGGACCGGGTGAGGGCGGGATCGAACGAATGGGTGATCAGCGGGGCGCATACGGAGAGCGGAAAGCCGCTGCTATCGAACGATATGCACCTGCCGCACCATATTCCGAATACCTGGTACGAGGCTCATCTGACGTGCGGCGACTTTGATGTGGCAGGAGTGACGCTGCCAGGAGCCCCGTGGGTGGTTGTGGGACACAACCGGCGGATTGCATGGGGCTTTACCAGTCTGGGGCCGGACGTGGAAGACGTGTTTGTGGAGAACTTCAATGCACAAGGGGAGTATCAGACTCCGGAGGGATGGCGGAAGCCGGAGGTGCGGCATGAGGTGATCCACGTGAAGCGCGGTCGCGACGTGGAGATGGATGTGCTGGTGACACGGCACGGGCCGATTGTGTCGGGGGAGATGAAGGGCGAGTCGCGGCAACTCTCCTTAAAGTGGGCGCTGTTCGATACGGGGCTGAGTTTGCCGTTCTATGCGGTGGACAACGCGAGGAATTGGGATGAGTTCCGGGCGGCGTTTGCGCAGTTCAGTGGGCCGGGACAGAACGTGGTGTATGCCGACGTGGATGGAAATATCGGCTACCAGGCGACGGGACGGGTTCCGATACGCGCCGCGGGCGATGGGACGTTGCCAGTGAGCGGGGCCGACGATGCTCACGAGTGGACGGGATATGTGCCGTTTGAAGAGATGCCGAGCGTGTACAACCCGCCGTCGGGGATTATCGCCACAGCGAATGGGCGGATTACGACGGATGGGTACAAGTATCTGATCACCAAGGAGTGGGAGTCTCCGTACCGGACTGAGCGGATTTACCGGGTGCTGCGGCAGAACAAGAAGTTTACGGCGGCGGATATGCTGGCGCTGCAGACCGACGTGCAGAGCGACTTGGATCGGTTCGTGGCGCAACGGATGGTGTACGCGGTGGACCAGACGCCGGGAGCAAGCGCAAAGGCTAAGGCAACGGCAGAGATTCTGCGGCGTTTTGACGGCAAGCTGAGCATGGATTCGGCGGGAGCGGCGATTGAGCAGCAAGCGCGGCAATGGCTGATGGAGACTCTGCTGACGAACAAGTTAGGCGGCGATGCGGAGCTGTACACGTGGTACATGAACACGGTGTGGCTGGAGAATATGGTGGCCTTCCAGCCGATGCGATGGCTGCCTGCGCAATACTCGACCTGGGACGCGCTGCTGGCGGCGGCGGTGGATGCGGCGGCAAACGATCCGAGGGCTCCGGCGGATTTGACGAAGTGGAAGTATGGCGACTATGCGACGGTGCAGGTTGCGCATCCGATCTTTGGCAAGCTGCCATGGCTGAAGAAGTTTGCTTCTACGCCGAGGCTGCCACAATCGGGAAATGGAATCACGGTAAAGCAAGTGGGTGGAAAGTTTGCACCCTCGGAGAGGTTTACGGCGGACTTCGCGGAGCTGGACCGGTCAACGCTGAACATTGTGAATGGCGAGTCGGGAAATTTGTTTAGCCCTTACTTCGACGACCAGTTTGAGGCATGGTACCGGGGGACGACATTCGCGCTGCCGTTTAATCCGGAGACGGTGGAGAGAACGGCTAAGCATAGGTTGAGGATGGTGGGAGAGTAAGAACAAGCCCACTTCAAAATCGATTGGTGGTTGGAAAGCTTGGAGCAGCAGTGGTGCAGCGGGCGGAGCTGGGGTCCTTCGCCACGGCTCAGGATGACACTTCAATCAAAAGCGAGGGCAAGAACAACAGCAAGAGCAAGGACAAGGACAAACCCGAGGTCCTTCGCTTACGCTTGATCTCATAACAACGTTGGCTCCGTTCGGGGGTAGTCTGTTCTTGTCGAAGGAATCAGAAGACCGGAGAAGAGGAGCCAACGATGTTGATTATAGGCTGCGATTTTCATTCCGGCTT
>Ga0181520_10000711_pt1 | contig 71931 bp, 54 predicted proteins | sample PEATcosm2014_Bin_29_FD_132451 | JGI IMG/M metagenome (GOLD analysis project Ga0181520, IMG submission 132451) | Peatland microbial communities from MTU Mesocosm Facility, Houghton, MI, USA - PEATcosm2014_Bin02_30_metaG | ecosystem: Environmental > Terrestrial > Soil > Wetlands > Peat | place... | reverse complement strand
GCGCGCGCGGCCGAGGCCCGAGCCGGCGCGGCGGCGGCGCTGCGCGACGGCCTCGTCAAGACGCCGGACGGGCGCGAAATCGAGCTGTGGGCGAATGTCACCGGCGTCGCGGACGCGAAGGCCGCCCGCGCCGCGGGAGCGTTCGGCATTGGGCTGCTGCGCACCGAAATCATGTTTCTCGATCGCGACGACCCGCCTAGCGAGGAGGAACAGGCGTCGGCGCTGAGGCCGATCTTCGAGGTTTTCGCCGGCAGGCCGATCACCGTGCGGACGCTCGACGCCGGGGGCGACAAGCCGATCCCCTATCTGCGAATGCCGAGAGAGGACAATCCCTTCCTCGGCGTGCGCGGCCTGCGCCTTTCGCTCAGGGAGCTGCCGGTGTTCGAGACGCAGCTCAGGGCCATCCTGAGGGCCGGCTACGGCCAACGCATCGAGATCATGCTGCCGATGGTCACCGGCGCGGAGGAGGTGGTCGCCGCCCGCGCGGCGCTGGAGCGCGCTCACGCCGCGCTCAGCTCGGCCGGGATCGCCCACGCTTGGCCGGCGCCGCTCGGCGTCATGGTCGAGGTGCCCGCCGCGGCGCTGGAGGCCAGCGCCCTGGCGCAGGTCGCCGACTTCTTTTCGATCGGCACCAACGATCTCACGCAATATGCGCTCGCCGCCGAACGGGGCCATCCCGACTTGGCGAAGTTCGCCCGCGCCAGCCATCCTGCGGTGCTTCGGCTGATCGCCGGCGTGGCCGCCGCCGGTCGGGCGGCCGGACGCCACGTCGCCGTGTGCGGCGAGGCGGCGGGGGATCCCGCCGTGGCGCCGCTGTTCGTCGCGGCGGGCGTGCGCGCCCTCAGCATGTCCGCCGGCATGCTGCCCGGCGTCGCCGCGGCGCTCGCCGGCGTCTCGTGATTGGCGCCGGAAGGCGGTATGACGGCGTCAAATCGGTCGGCGCGCGGTCGCGACGCCGGCCCGCCAACGCTCGATCGGGATCTCGGTTAGAGGGTCACGAGATCGAGACCGCGGGCGCGAGCGGCGGATCGAGCGGGGTCGCGCTCTGCTCGCCGAGCGCCGTCGAGTCCGCTTCGAATTCGGCGATCGAGGTGCGGTCCCGACCCGCGCGCTTGACGCGATAGAGTTCGGAGTCCGAGAGCGCCACCAGCCGCTCGGCCGAGCCGTCGAAGTCGCGCGCCGCAGCGCAGCCGCCGATGCTCAGCGTGAGCTTCTGCGACGTGGTCGAAAACGGATTGGCGAGGGGAAGCGCGTCGACGCGTTCGCGAATGCGCTTGGCGACGCGCAGGGCGCCGGTCTTGTCGGCGCCGGGCAGGATGACAGCGAATTCGTCTCCGCCGTAGCGCGCCGCGACGTCCCCGGCGCGCGAAAGCGCGCCGCGGATCGCCTGCGCGGCGCTTCTCAAGCACGCGTCGCCGATCTGGTGGCCGTAAGCGTCGTTGAAAGGCTTGAAGTCGTCGACGTCGATCATCAGCAGCGCCAAGGGATGGTTGACGCGAGAGGCCCTGCGCGCCTCCTGCGCCAGCCTTTCGTCGAAGCTGCGGCGATTGAGCAGTCCGGTGAGTCCGTCGAGCGCGGCCAGCGATTCCAGCTCGGCTTGACGTCGTCGTTCGGCGGTGATATCGCGAAGGCTTTCCACCGCCGCGATCATGGCCCCGGTCTCGTCGTAGATCGGCGCCGCCTCGATCGCCAAATAGAGCGGCCGGTCGAGCTTGGGCATGGCGCACCAATCCTCGGCCGAGACGCGGTCGTCGCCCGGGGCGGTTCTGCCGCCCCGGGCGTAGAACAATGCGACGTCTTCAAATCGCCGCGCCAGCACGAGCTCGGCGAGACAGGGGCGAGGCTTGTCGTAAAAGGCGCGCCATTGGCTAAGCGTGCCGAGAACCTCCTGCGCGGGCACGCCCGTCAACTCTTCGCAAGCCTTGTTCCACAGCAGCACGCGGCGGTCGGCGGCGAGCGCGAAGGTGGGGACGCTGAGACGCTCGATCACGCGGAGCGCAAACTCAGGGTCTCCTTCGCGCGCCGACGGCGCGCCGGCCAGTCCGTCCGTGGGGCTCGGAAACATCCGCATGGCGTCCGCCTTTCAACCCTGCGCGCCTACGCCGGGCGCGGCGTCGCGCGCCGGTTCGGTCGCGCTCACCACTGTCGGTCCCACTTGGGCCGTTGCGCTCTCTTGATCGTGTCGAGGCCCTCCTGGGCCGCGTCGGCTTCCTGGCTGGAGCCCCGCAAGTCGGCGAAGACCTTCTCGGCGCCCCCCCAGTCTCCCCGTTGGTAGAGGGCCCATCCTCGGACGATGGCGAGGCCCGCCGGCTCGCTCAAACCCTTGCTCCTGCGCTCTTCGAGCATGGCGTAAGCCTTGTCGTGGTTGCCCGACTGCAAGGCCTTGGCGATGGCGTCCGCGTTCGCGTCCCAGCCGCCGCCGACGGCTCGGGCGATCGCTTTCGCCCGGCCGCTCGCCGTCGCCGCCTTGCGCGCGCCCATCAGCTTGTCGAGCTCGGCGATCTTGGGGTAGACGCCGCGGTATTTCTCCACCAAGTCGGCGTATTCGCGCGCGTCGTGGAGGCGGCTCGCGGTCACCATCAGGCCGATCGCCGCCGATTCGTTGTCCCGCCAGCCGGCCGACTTGCGGAACCAGTCCGCCGCGCCGGCGACGTCGTTGGCGTTGAACAAATGCCAGGCGAACAGCTGCGCGCCGTCCGAGGACTTCTCTTCGTCGATCGCTTGGGTCAAGCTCGCCAGGTTCTCGGGCGACAAGGGCGGCGCGGCGGGATCGTTGAGCGTCGCCGTCAGCACTTCGATCATCAGCTTGCGGTTCAGCGGGCCCAAGGGCGCGTATTGGAGCGCAAGCTTTTGCGCGTCGGCGAGCTTGCCCGCCGCGCGCAAGGTCAGCACCAGGCCCTCGGCGGCCTTTGCGTCGGGGCCGGGCCGCAGCGCCATGGCGAACCAGTTCTCGGCCTGGGCGAAGTCCCGGCGCGAATACGCGAACCACCCCAATAATTGCTGGTCGTTGCGGTCGTTGGCGCTGCGGGCGCGCGCGGCGAGCGCGTCGATTTCGCTCTGGCTCGCCTCCGGCCCGGCCTTGCCCGCCGCCGCGTCGCCGATCTTCTGGCGGATGAGATCGAGGCGGACCGACTCGAATTCACTGGCGCCGTTCGGCAGCCGTCGCCCCAGCCGCAACAAGCCTTCCAGCGCGTCGGGCGACTTGAGCAGCTGGCTGGCTTTCTGGACGGTGGCCAGCCTCTCCTCGCGCTTGGCGCAGGTCGTGAGGATGTAGCGATAGGCCTCGACGGCGCGCGCCTCGTCGTCGGTGCGCGCCAAGGCCTCGGCGGTGCGCCAGATCGCGTCGACGTCGCCGCAGGTCAGAAGCATCTTGTTGGCGGCGGCGATGTCGAGGACGTCGCCCCACTGCTGCGCGTCGGACGCCTTGACGAGCTGGTCGTTCGCTTCGGCCAACGCCAGCTTGCCCATCAGGTCCGACGAGGGCTGCCAGCCCGGATTCTTGTCCTGGATGGCCTCGACGCCAGCGCGGACGCCCGCGTAATCATGCTGAGCGAAGAGGTCCCACAAGGGCTTCTCGAACTCGACATTGGTCGATTGGGCGAACAGGTCCTGCGGCGGCTCCCAGTCCGGATGCTTTTCCTTCAGCAGACGGATTTCCGCCGCGACGCGCGCGAGATCGCCCTGGGCGGCGAAATAGCGCAACGCGCTGAGGTCGATTCCGCCGCCTTTCTTGGTCGCGGGATCGTCGTCGGGCCCGCCGCCTGGCGGCTTGGGCGGCGAAAACGCCCAAGGCTCCGCGGCGGCTGAAGCGGCGGCGCGCGGAGCGTTCGCCTTCGGGCCGCCGGGATCGGCGAGGTTCGCCGCGCTTTGCGCGACCTTGGCCGACGGGGCGAGGCCGTCCGCCGGCGCGCCGACGAAGAGAGGCGCAGGCCGCTGGCTCGCCGCCGCGTCGGCGTCGACGCTCTGCGAATGCGCCGCCGAAGCGACGGCGGCGAGCAGGGCGGCTAGGACAAGGGAGCGCTTCAAAAGCATTGGGGAAACCTTTCCTGAATCGCTGCGATGGACAAAAGCCGCAATGTGTCTGGGTAGTAGAGCGGATCGCGAGTCTTGATGACCTCCTCGTCGATCGGCAGACCGAGCGCGGCGCAGCGCGCCAGGGCGAGCGCAAGGCGATAGCCGGCGCCGTCGAGGATCTGCTCCGCCGAACCCGAATTGACGTCGATCACATAGGGGCCGGCGCTGTGCGGGCCGCGCCAGAGGTTGACGTAGGCGGCCAGCGCTCGGCGCGCGGAGGCGCTTGAATCCCAGGCGAGATAAAGCGGAATCCGAATCGCGTTGTAGCCGAACTGGGCGGGAAAATTCTTCGCCGGCGCGGGCGATTGGCCGCCGAGGGCCAGCCAGTCGGGCGGCAGACGCAGCGGCCCGAAGCGGCTGGCGCTCAACAGCTTCAGCCCGTTGGCGCGAAGCCCGTCCCAGTCATAAGCGGGCGCGAGCTCCTTCAGCGTGGGGAAGGCGGGAAAGACCCAATACGACAGGTTGACCACCGGCCCGTCGGGCTGTTCGTCGCGCGCGAAGCCCGAGGCGGCCGGAAGCAGAATGAGGCCGTGATCGCCGCTCTGGATCAACGCCGCGCCGATCGCCGCGGCGATGAGCGCGGCCGAGGCGCGATAGTCGGGACGGTTGAACTTCTGCGCGCCCTGGGCGAGCGCCCAGGCGACCAGGATGTCGCCGTCGGTGGCGTTGTTCGGGTCGGTGATCGCGCCCTTCTGCGGGTCCCAGCGCCACGACAACAGATGGTCCGGCCGCACCATCATGTGGGCCTGGGTCCACCGCCAGATTCGATCGAAGCGCTCGGAGTCGTCAGCGTAGGCGGCGAGAAGAAGGCCGTAGCCCTGCCCCTCGCTGTGCGAGACGCCGCCGTTGGCGTTGTCGACGATCCGGCCGTCCGGCGTGAGGAAGGTCGAGGCGTAGATCTGCCACTCGGCCTTGAACCACATCCGGGCGACCTGCGCTGTCGCTTCGCGCGCGTCCTGGTCGACGTTGGATGGCGCGCCGCCCGCAAGCGTGCGCGCCGGCGCAGCCAACGCCTGCGCCTCTTCCGCCGCGAGGGTCGGGGAAGCCTGGAGGCACGCGGCTATGAACAGTCCCGCCAACCGAGCCTTGAGGATCATCGCGCGCCCATGCGTCGGATCAACAGGTGGGTCGAAAGTCCCAGCGCCGACATCAACAGCATCAACACCCCGAGGCTGAGATAGATGTTGTCGGTGAAGACGCCGCCGAGAATCGGGCGAACGTCGGAAAGGACGAAGCGATCGGGCAGCACATAGGAAACCTGCTGGGCTCGCGCGAATTGCAGCCGATCCGTGTCGGGATCGAAGCTGATCGCCTGGCCCCCTAAGGCGCGCCACTTGCCGTTGGCGATCATCCGCTCGACCGCGGAGGGATAGGCTTCGGAGCGCCGAGCGGTGACGACCAGCCATTGCCGCGGGCTGGCGACGACCTGCGGAAGCTGGAAGCCGCCGAAGATCGGGCTCGCCGTCGTCGGGTTCACCGCGCCGATCAACAAGCCGTTCTGGGACAGCGACAAGGCGTTCGCCTCCTTGTCGGCGCCGTAGAAGAAGCCGTGGTTCCTCAGCTCGGTCCGCACCGCCTCGACCGCGGAGCTCCAATCGAGATTGAACCTGAGGGCGTCGGAAGAGGCGGCCGACGGCGTCGCGTCGGCGGCCTTTTTCGTCTCGTCCGCCGGAGCGACCGACGGCGAGAGGATTCCGCGCAGCGAACCGGCGAGGAATTCAGGGAGCTGATCGAGGGGCGCGATCACCACGCCCGGAGGGTCGTCCCGTTCGGGCGGTTCGACGTGGACGACCAGCGACTTCATCGGCCCCAGCTGCGGGGCCATGTTGGCGAGGATCGTCAAGGCGGCGTCGACATCGCCGCGGTCGAGGCCCGGCAGATACAGGTTCACCTGCCCGTCGCGATCCTTGACGCCGTCGGTGAGCGCCGAGGAAAGCTGCGGCAAGGTCCGCAAGTGGGCGAATTGGGGGAACCGGAGTTCGGACGCGCCGGCGATCGACAGCCGGCCGTCGCGCGGCGCGGCGACCATGTCGCACTGCCGATCGGCGGGCGACGTCACGATTCCCTCGATGGCGATCTCGTTGGGGCCGGGACGAAACAGCCGCAGGGGCAACTCGACGATCCGGCGGTTGAACGCTTGGGCGTCGCCGGAGGCAAGCCGCATCGCCGAGGCGATCACGCCGTTCACCCGAAAGACGAGCTCGCTGTCGCGATCGATCTCGCTCGAGCGGGCGCCGTCGATCAACAGGCGCGCGCGGTCGCTGTCGGCGGAAAAGAAATCGGGCGGCAGGACCACGCTGGCGCTCGACAACAAGCGTCGGCCGGCGAAATTGTCGGTCGCCAGGCCAAGGTCGGCGAACGAGACGCGGCCGCCCGATTCGATCGTCGCGCCGTCGGCGTTCCGCGACGGCGCGAGCGCCTTGGGCGCGGTCGCCTGCAAATTGGCGATCAGCCCGTCGAGATCGGCGTCGGACGCGACGACCACGAGCCGATTGGTCGTCGGATCGCGCGCCAGCGTGACACCGTTTTCACGACCGAGAACGCGAAGATTGCGGATGGGATCGTCGCTCGCGGCGCCGTCGTCGGTCATGACGAGGTCCATGCCGGCGCCTTGGCCCTCGTCGGGCCCGACGTCGACCACCGGGCGCGACAATCGCGCCCGCCGCACCAGCGCATTGACCAAGCGGCCGGCGCGGCCGATTGCGTCCGGGTCGGCGCCGTCCGGCAAGCGCACATGTATGCGCGTCGTCCCGTCCTCGGCCGGGGGCTCCGCCGCCAGGTCGTCGAGCGAATGGATCGAGTAGGAAGCGACAGCGCCATCGATGACGAAGCCGGTCTTGGCTGGATCGAGAAGCGCCCAGAGCTCGTAGGTGGCCTTGACCGAGCAGTCGACGCGGTGCGCGAGGGCGACGCGCACCTGCACGTCGTTAGCGCCCGGCGTCAGCACGCCGGGCGGGATCCTAACCGTGACCGCGTCGAGTCGCTCGGCCGACCGAACCGGCAGGGTCGCCAGAAGCCGGCCGTTGACGATCAGCTTCAGCGACGACCGCTCGGGCAGCGCCACCACCGCGTTCAGCATGGCCAGCTGAAAGTTCTGGATGCGCGCGGCCTCGACGGGATTGAGATAGACCGACCAACGGCCGCCCGCGTTCTCGCCGCGGAAGACGAGCTCGTCGGGGCCGGCCGGCAATCGCACCAGCGCGACGGCCTCGGCGCGCGCGGGCGCGTCGGCGAGAGGCTGAGCCGCCGCAGCGGGCTCGAGCCGGAACGGACCGCAAGCCAGCGACGCCGCCAACGCGCCGACCGCCGCAGATCGCAAGAAGAACGTGCCGAGCAGACTCATGCGCTTAACTCCCGCGAAGGGTGGACGGAACCGCCTCAAGAGGCGGAGCTCTCCGAAGAGCGAGCGACCGGCGGCGCGGCCGCTTGGCTCCTTCGGAAGACGGCGTAGTAGAAGCCTCGGAACGTCTGGTTCAGCGCCGAGAGCGCGAAGTTGACGGAGCCGCGAAGGACGCCGAACTGAACGTATCTCTGAGCGCGCCGCTGATAGATCGGCTCGATGGCGGCGAACATGACGCTCGCGATGATCTTGAATCGATCGCCGTTGAAGCCGTAGAACTTAAAGCCAACGCTGCGCCCGCGGTCGTTGACGCGTCGCCCGGCGCTGACGATCGGTGTCTCCAGCGCCCGCCGGGAGGGGTCGCCGGTCTCGATCCGCAGGATGCCCGTGCCTCTCGGCGGCAGCTCGGCTGCGTCGAGCACGCGCGCCTTCAGTCCGCCGAACGACATGTCCTCGATCGCCACCGGGAAGGTCTGCGCGCCGAACGCCAGGCTCGCCACGAGCTTGCTCGCCACCCGCGGCACGCTGCGCCGTTCCCGCCGCTCCGACACGACGCCAAGCGCGGCGCCGGTGAGGCAGAGGTTGAACAGGCTCCAGACGCCCACGACGCTGATCAGATCGCGCGCGTCGGGCTCGTTGAGGAACTTGAAGACGAGCGCCGCCATGCTCGTCGCCACTAGGCCGAACAGCGCGAAATAGGGCCACGCCAAGCTCGACAGCTGATTGTCGTCGAGGGTCTGCCCCTTCGCGGTGACGTTGAACTTTGGCCGCCGCGGGTCGAGAAACACACCCAGAACGGCCGGAAACAGCTTCACCGACTGGACGTATTCATAGAGGTCCGAGGTCCACGGCCAGCGCACGCGGCCGTACACGTAACTCTGGATCAGCAACGCGGAGAGCATATATGTCAGCGTGTAGGCGATAAACTCTTGCCCGTTCGCGATGTAAATCTTCATGTTGAAGAAGATGTACATGAGAGGAGCGAAGATGAACACCAAACGGGACAATGGGAAGAGCCAGAAGAGGCTGCTCGACAGATAGCACAACCGCTGCGCCAACTTCAGGCCGGGAACGAGCAGCGGGTTCTTGAGCAGCAGGATCTGCGCCATCCCGCGCGCCCAACGCGAGCGTTGGCCGATGAAGGACTCGAAGGTCTCGGGCTGTAGCCCGGCGATCAGCGGCTTCTGGACATAGACGCTGTTCCAGCCGTGCGCGTGCAACTCGAGCGCGGTCTCGGCGTCCTCGGTCACGGACGATCCGTGGAAGCCGCCGACCTCTTCGAGCGCGTGGCGCCGCAACAGGGCCGCCGAACCGCAGAAAAAGGCGGAATTCCATTTGTCCAACCCCTTCTGAACCAGGCCGTAGAACATTTCGTTCTCGGCGGGCATGCCGACGGCGCCGATGTTTCGCTCGATCGGGTCGGGATTGAGGAAGAAGTGGGGGGTCTGGACGAGGAACAGCTTCTCGTCCTGGCTGAAGAATCCGACGGTTTCGGTCAGAAAGTCCTGGGCGGGCGCGTGATCGGCGTCGAACACCGCCACCAGGTCGCCCTGGCTGCGCGCGAGGCCGAAGTTGAGGTTGCCCGCCTTGGCGTTCTTGTTTTCCTCGCGCGAAAGGTAATGGACGCCGAGGTCCGCGCACAGGGCCTGGAAGCTCTCGCGCCGGTTCTGCGCCCGCCGCGCCGTCGCCGGGTCGTCCGACTGCAGCTTTTCCTCGGTGGCGCCGTCGTCGAGCAGGAAGACGTTGAGCTTGCCTTTGGGATAGTTCATCCGCTTGGCGGCCGCCAAGGTCGGCGCGACGATCTCGACGCTCTCATTATAGGTGGGAACGAACACGTCGACGGTGGGCGCGTCCTCGTCGCTCACGCGCGGCGCCCTCGGCCGCTCGATCGGGTCGGCGACGGCGAACAGGTTGAGAAACATCATGACGATGCAGTAGATTTCGGCGATCAGCAGGATCATGCCTGCGGCGAAGTCGGTTGGAGAGCTGATCGGCGGGATCGTGCTCGACAAGCGCCAAAACAGGTATCGCAGGATGATGAACGTCCCTAGGCCGAGGAACACGGCGCGGAAGGGGCCCCTTACGTTGAGGAGCTTCAACGCCAGCATCGCGGCCAAAGCCCCGGTCGCCAGCGCGAGTTGAGCTTCAACCCCCAACGGAAGACTTGCGACGCCCAGTGTCGCCGCGGCTCCAAGCAACCAAAAGAGGAACGTGACGATGCTGAACATATAAGCTCCAATTCGTTGTTTGCGGCGTCGCAATGACGCCTGGTCAACCACTCCCTCAATTCGTCCATTACTTATTTAGTTAGTTTTTAGCGTTTTATGTCAGCTTGATATAACGGACGTATTAAGCCCGAGTTGCAACCTTCGCGGCCAAGGCGTTAACGCGCGTACGCGAAGCGCCGACCGTCGCCGTCCCGCCAGGCGCATTTCGTTTCGCCGCGCGAACCGCCGCCGCGGCCCCAACGCCGCCGTCGCCTCGCCCAACAGGCTCGGGTCGACGACCGCCCGGCGGGGCGTGAGCTCAAGTATGTCTTTGACTTCCTCGCCATCCAAACCATCAGTGCGCCGACGAATCTCGCCGACAGTTCGCCGTGGCCAAGGTGTTCCGAGCGTCGTCAAAGCCTTCCGCAGTCAGTCGCCCCGCGGAGGACGCGTTTGCGCCATCTCGACGGTATGTTCTTGCCTCTATGTGGTTATTGGTCGCGCGCGACGCTCTACGACGCCATCGCGTCTTGTTTTCTTTATAACGATTCTACATAGGGATCGACGAAAAGGGAGTCAAGATACGAAGCCCCCCCATCCGTGAGGCTTTAGTCGTAATCCGGAAGACGAGCGACGACGGGCGAACGGCCGCGAAGGCGCTTTCGCCGCGCCCGCTTCTTCCCCGTTCGGCCTGGAGCAAGTATTTGGGAGTTTTGAAGAAACTCGAACGAGACGGCGCGCGCGGCGTCGCCTTTGGGTTGACGCGGTTGCGGCCAAACGGAGAGACGCTGCGAAGGCTTAACATGAGGCATCCTTGGTTGTGCCCCTGTGATTACCGCAAGCCGTCGCGGCCGCGGCGAACGCAAACGGCGCGCCGCCGCGCTCTTTGGAATAGCGGAGCGGTCGAGTTGGGGAACGGACGACGAAAACGGCTAGGTCGCCCTATCCTTTCGAGACCGGGGGAGTCGTCTTAACCGCCGGTTGATGAAATCGGGAAGCGCTGATTCCGTCTTGTCGCCGAGCTTGGGTGGGAATCACCAATGGCGATGGGACGATCGGGCGGCGTTCAGGACGCCCTGATGGCGACGTGGGCGGAGGCGCCGCGCTCGCCGGGGCATGCGTTATAGGATCGGTTGCAGGGCCTGCTTCGGGAGGCGGGGTTCGACGCCTTCGTAGGGCAGGTGTGCAAGCCGTAGTACGCGCCGAGGATAAGCGCGCCGCCGCCGCCGGGCCGGCATTTCCCCATGCGCATGGATCGGCTGCTTCGAAGGCGTCGACAGCGAGAGCGGGATCGCCTGGCGTTGCGCCGACTCGTTCTCGCTGCGCGGCTTCCCGCGGCTGTCGAACCGCGACAAGGTTCCCGCCTATTCGTGGCTGTCGCGCGCCCGCTCGCGTCTGCCGCGCGAGAAGGCGTTCGGCTGGGCGTTGAAGCTCGCAGCCGAGCGCGGCTCGGCGAAGGGCAAGCGGATCGGGGTCGACGGCTCGACGATGGAGGCCAACGCGGCGTTGCGGGCGATCGTGCGGCGCGACGACGGCGGGAGCTATCGCGAGATGCTGACGCGGATGGCGCTGGAGAGCGGCGTCGAGACGCCGAGCGCGGAGGACTTGGCGCGCTTCGACCGCAAGCGCAAAGGCAAGACGCTGTCGAAGGCCGACTGGAAGAGCCAGACCGACCCGGACGCCAAGATCGCCAAGATGAAGGATGGAGCGAGGCGCCTGGCCTGCACGCCGGAGCGCGCGGTCGATCTTGGCGCCGGCGTGGTGGTGGCGGCGCCGATCCGTCCGGCCGACGCTGGCGATGCGACGGCGCTCGCGCCGACCAAGGACGAGCCCTGCGTCGTGGTCGCTGACAAAGGCCATCACACGCGCGCGAGCAGCTGAAGGCGCTCGACGGCGGCGCCTCGTTTGCGCGCCCGGCGCTGATTGTCTCTTGCTCAGGCGTGTCTGAAGGGGCGAAAGGCCGCGTCCAGAGCGGCTGTCGCCCGGGGAGAACCGCCAGCCGGGCCCGCGCGCCGGGGGCGGCGAAATTCGCGGCCGAGGCCGCGGCCGCCGCGCGGCGCAACAAACCGTTGTTCGCGAGCGACCGATTGTCTGACTGCGCGCAAGCTGGCCCGTGGGCCGCGCGGCGCCGCAAGCCGCAGGGCGCCTGACAGGCCGGCGCGGGTCGACGCTTGCGCGGCGCGTCAAGCGAGCGCATGGCGTCATTGCGCCGTCGCCGAGGCGTTCACGTCGCCGGCCGGCAGCGAGCCGGCTTGATCGCCGGCGCTTCTGGCGGGAGAGACGGCCATGCCCACGCCCGGCGAGCCTTTTGATCCTCGCAGCCTGCTGCGCCAGATGTTCGACGCGGCGATCGCTGCGGCGCAGCCGTCGCAGTGCGTTCCGCCGCATCTGCCGCCGCCGCCGAAGGGGCGGATGATCGTCATTGGGGCCGGCAAGGCGTCGGCGGCGATGGCGCGCGCCGTCGAGGACGCGTGGACGGGCCCGCTCGAAGGGCTGGTCGTCACCCGCTACGGCTACGCCGTCGCGTGCCAACGCATCGAAATCGTCGAGGCGGCGCATCCCGTGCCGGACGCCGCCGGCCTCGCGGCCGCGCGGCGCATATTGTCGCTCGCCGAGGGCGCCGGCGCCGACGACGCCGTGCTGTGCCTCATCTCGGGGGGCGGCTCGGCGCTGCTGCCGCTGCCGCTCGACGGGCTGACGCTCGCCGACAAGCAGGCGGTCAGCCGTGCGCTGCTCGCCTGCGGGGCGACGATTTCCGAGATCAACTGCGTCCGCCGCCATCTTTCCGCGATCAAGGGCGGTCGGCTCGCCGCCGCCGCCTATCCGGCGGCGGTGACGACGCTGCTCATCTCCGACGTCCCCGGCGACAATCCGCGCGACATCGCTTCCGGCCCGACGGTCGCCGACGAGACGACGTCGGCCGAAGCGCTCGATATCCTGCGGCGCTACGGCGTCGACGCGCCGTCGGCGGTTCGCGCCGCGCTCGAGCGCGGGCGCGGCGAGACGGTCAAGCCGGGCGATCCGCGCATCGCCGGGGTCACGACCCGCATCGTCGCTGCGCCGCAGATGGCGCTGGAGGCGGCCGCCGACGTCGCGCGGGCCGCCGGGCTCTCCGCCTACATCTTGAGCGACTCGATCGAGGGCGAAGCGCGCGACGTCGGCAAGGCGATGGCGGCGATCGCGCGCCAGGTCGCCTTGCGCGATCAGCCGTTCGCCGCGCCTTGCGCGCTGCTGTCCGGCGGCGAGACGACCGTGACCGTGCATGGGCGCGGCCGCGGCGGACGCAACGTCGAGTTCCTGCTGTCGCTCGCCATCGCGCTCGACGGCCTCGCCCGCGTCTGGGCGTTCGCCGGCGACACCGACGGCGTTGACGGCGTCGAGGAGATCGCCGGCGCTCTTCTGACGCCGACGACGCTTGCGCGCGCTTGGGCCAAAGGCGTCCGGCCGAAGGACGCGCTCGCCGACAACGACGGCCACGGCTTCTTCGCCGCGCTCGGCGATCAGGTCGCCACCGGGCCGACGCTCACCAACGTCAACGACTTTCGCGCCGTGATCGTCGGCGCGCCGGAGGCGGATTGAACGCTTCGCCGGTCGGCGCGACCGTCGGCCGCTGCGTTCGCCGCCGACGCCGCGCCCTGCGAGCCGGCGACGATCCGCATCCTCAACGGAGGGCGAGCCTCGATCGCTTCCGCCGACAGCGACGACGTCGTCGCCCAGACGCTCAACGTCGACGGCGGCGACTGGATGAGCTGAAGCGCGCCGAGGGCGGCGGCCGACCGACTGCGATCGGCCGCGCGCGCCTGTTTGAGCTCAGGTCCCGCCCTCGCTCGCGCCGGCCGTCGCAAACTCCTTTGGCTCCTTGATCCTGAACCAGGCGATGTAGAGCGCGGGCAGGAACAACAGCGTCAGCGCCGTGCCGACCAGAATGCCGCCCATCATGGAGAAGGCCATCGGCGCCCAGAACACGTCGCGGGCGATCGGCGCCATGCCGAGGCTCGCGGCCATCGCGGTCAGCATGATCGGCCGCATGCGCTGCTCGGTCGCCTTCACCACGGCGTCCCAGTCGTGAAGGCCCTCCGCGCGCAGCTTCTCGATCTGATCCACGAGGATCACGGAGTTGCGGACGAGAATGCCGATCAGCGCGACGACGCCCAGAATCGCCACGAAGCCCAGCGGCAATTGCGTGAGGGTCAAGGCCAGCGCGACGCCGATCGCCGCTAGCGGCGCCACCGACGCGACCAGGAACAGGCGGTTGAAGTTGCGCAGCTGCAGCATCAGGACCGTCGCCATAGTGATGAGCATGAATGGCACGACGGCGATGATCGGCTTTTGCGACTTCGCGCTCTCCTCGACCGGGCCGCCGACCTCGAGGCGGTAGCCCGCGGGCAAACGCCCCTCGAAACCCTTCATCGCCGGCGCTAGGCGGTCGACGACCGTCGCGGCTTCTCGCCCGTCGAGGATGTCGGCCTTGACGGTGATCGTAGGCAAGCGGTGGCGCCGCCAGATCACCGGCTGCTCCAGCTCATACTGAAACGCAGCGATCGCCGCTAGCGGAACCGACTGCCCGGTCTTGTTGACCAGTTGCAGGTTCTGCAGCGTGTCGATGGCGCCGCGTTCGCCCTCGCCGGCGCGCGCCACGACGTTGACCAGGTAGATGCTGTCGCGCACCTGGGTGACGGTCACGCCGCCGACGGTGCCGTTCAAGACGGTGGCGATGTCGGCCGAACTAATCCCCAGCTCGCGCGCCTTGTCCTGAAGCACATGGACTTTCAGCACCCGCCCCGGTTCGTTCCAGTCGAACACCGGCGGGCTGAGACCGGAATCGGCGCCGACGACGCCCGCCAGCTCTTGCGCCAGCGCGCGAACCTTTTGCACATCCGGGCCGCTGACGCGGTACTGCATCGCGCGGCCGGCCGGCGGGCCGAGCGACAGCAGGCTCACGTATGCGTCGACGCCGACGAAGTCGCTCTTGAGGAGCTCGGCGATCCTCGCCCGCACCCGCTCGCGCGCCTCGAGATTCTTCGTCACGATGACCGTCTGGCCGTAATAGGCGTTCGGCGGCTGCACATCGAGCGTCAGCACAAAGCGCACGGCGCTCTGGCCGACATAAGAGCTCCAGTGGTCGATGTCGGGATCGCCCTCGAGCGTCTTCTCGAAGCGATCCATCTGGGCGCGCGTCTCCTGGATCGTGGAGTTGTCGGGCAACGTCCAGTCGACGAGCAGCTCCGGCCGGTCCGAGGGCGGGAAGAACTGCTTCGGCACCAATTGCATGGCGTAGAGCGCGGCGACGAAGACGGCGATCGTGACGCCGATGGTCGCCCAACGCCAGCGCATGGCCGAGAGCAGGAGCGTCTGGAACATGACGAAGAAGCGGTTCGGTTTCTCGTGCTTCTTCATCGCGGACGGCAGCAGCGTGAAGCCGAGCAGCGGCGTGAACAGGCCGGCGACGAGCCAGGATAGCAGCAGCGACAGGGCGAGGACGACGAACAGGGTGAAGGTGTACTCGCCGGCGTCGCTGGTGTTGAAGGCGATGGGGGTGAAGCCGGCGATGATGCAGAGCGTGCCGGTCAAGCGCGGAAATGCGGTCGACGTATAGATCGCCATCGCCGCCCGCTTGAGCGTGTCGCCCGCCTCGAGCCGCGCGATCATCATCTCGATGGCGATCATGGCGTCGTCGACGAGCAGGCCGAGCGCAATGACCAGGGCGCCGAGCGAGACGCGCTGCAGCGTGACGCCGAGAAATTGCAGGGCGAGAAAAGTCATCGCCAGCACCAGCGGGATCGCCAGCGCGACGACGAGCCCGGCGCGCATGCCGAGGCTGACGAAACTGACGATGAGAACGATCGCCACCGCCTCGAACAGCGAATGAGTGAACTGGCTGATGGCTTCGTCGACGACGCGGGGCTGGTCGGCCACCAGGTGGACGCCGACGCCGATCGGCAGCTCGCCGGTGACCTTGTCCAGCTCTTTTCTCAGCGCCTCTCCGAACTGCAACACATTGGCGCCGGCCTTCATGCTGATGGCGAGGCCGATCGCAGGTTTGCCGTCGTAGCGGAAGAGCGAGGTCGGCGGGTCGACGTAGCCGCGCTTGATGTCGACCACGTCGCTCAGGCGGAAGAAGCGGTCATTGACGCGCAGATTGAAAGATTTGAGACTTTCCTCGTTTGCGAATTGCCCGCTGACTCGCACGCTGACGCGTTCCGCGCCGGACTGGATGACGCCGGATGGCGCGACGGCGTTCTGGCTCTGCAACGCCAGCAGCACGGACGGCATGTCCAGGCCGAGATTGGCGATCCGGCGCGAGTTGAACTCGAGGTAGATCGCCTCGTCCTGCGCGCCGATCAGGTCGACTTTGCCGATATTCGGCACGGTGTTCATGATGTCGGTGCGGGTGGACTCGACATAGTCGCGCAACTGCCGGTCCGTCAGGCCATCGGCGGTGAACGCATAGACGTTGCCATAGACGTCGCTGAACTGGTCGTTGAAGAACGGCCCGACCACGCCCTGCGGCAACTGCGGCTGGATGTCGGCGACCAGGTTGCGGACTTTACGCCAGACGGTCGGCACGTCGCTGCTCTTCGTCTTGCTGAGCAGGTAAACGTAGATGGTGGTCTGCCCGGGGATGGTGTCGCTCTTGGTGTAGTCGAGCTCTTCGAGCTCCTCGAGCTTCTTCTCGATGCGGTCGGTGACCTGGTTGACCGTGTCGCCGATCGACGCGCCCGGCCACAACGCCGTGACGACCATCGTCTTGATGGTGAACTGGGGATCTTCTTCGCGACCGAGGTTGATGTAGGCGAGCGCGCCCGCAACCATGCACACGATCATGAAGTACCAGATGACCGAGCGGTTATTGAGCGCCACCAGGGAAAGATTGAACTTCGGCTTTCCCGCGCCATCCGCGTTGTCGGGCAAAATGCTCATTTCGACGCCTCTTCGGGGATTCTCACGGACTGACCGGCTTCAAGCGAATTGACGCCGGCGATGACGACGCGATCGCCAGGTTCGAGCCCGGCGGACACCTCCGCAATCCCGTCGTCGTGACTGACGACGGTCACTTCATGCATCGCCACCGTCTTGGATGCGGGATCGACGATCCAGACGCGTAACTTGCCGTCCCGTTCAAACAGCGCTGTCGCCGGGATCTTAATTCGCCCGTCCGACTGCGCCGGCGCGTAGGCGGTTATCGTCGTCCCGAGGCGGAAGTTGGCGGGCGGATTGTCGAGCGTGATCTTCACGCGCCGGCTGCGGGTGAGGGAATCGGCCTGCGGGGCGATCTCCCGCACCCGCCCGCCGATCCGCTGCGACGGGGCGCTCGGCAGCGCGACTTCAAATGAGCCGCCCGCTTGCAGATTGGCGGCGGCGTCTTCCGGCACGTCGATGACCGCTTCGCGCACGTCCGGCCGGGCAATGGTCATCACCGGCTGCCCAGGGGTGACGACCTGGCCGACCTCCGTGTCGACTGCCGTCACGACGCCGTCGTAGTCGGCGATGAGTTCCGTATAGCCGCGTTGCTCGAGCGCTTTCTCGAGCGCGCTGCGGGCTCGCGTCACGCCCGCTGACGTCGCCTCCCGGGCCTGCTGCGCCGCCTCGAGGTCCTGCGTCGGAACGTGGTTCTCCGCGAACAGCGCTTGCAGCCGCTGTTCCGCCGCTTGGGCGTTGGCGAACTGCGCCTCGGCGTCGGCAAGGCCTGCGCGCGCCTCATTGACGGCGAGGTCGTATGGAAGTGGGTCGAGCGCGGCGAGACGCGCATTCTTCTTGATGCTGTCGCCGACGCTCGCATCGCGCGCTACGACCCGGCCGACGACGCGAAACGCCAGCGTGGAGCTATACCGGGGTTCGATCGCGCCAGCGTATGCGCTGAGCGCTCCGGTCTCCTTGTCGGCGACGGCGGTCAGCACCGGGCGCACACGCGACGTTCGGCTTTCGCCGCCGCTGTCGCCATTGCATCCACCGGCCAACAGCGCGCAGGCGATCGCCATCCATGCAGCGTGCGTCTTCTTCACGGCATATCCTCCGCAAACGCCACCTGCTGCGCCGGCCGCAGGCGTTGCCCTCCCGACGTCACCACCATCTCTCCAGGCCCGATTCCGCCGCGAATGACGATGTCCGAATTCTTGTAGGCTTCGACCTCGATTGGCCGGAGCGCGACCGCCCGACTCTGCGGATCCACGACCCATACCGCCGGCCGCGCGCCGTCCGCGTAGAGCGCGCTCCAGGGCAGGATCGCCATTTCCCGCGGCCGTGCGTGCGCGGTCAGCCGCACGGCCGACCCCAGCACCATCTCCGGCGGGGTCGCGGAAATGCCGATCTTCACCCGCACCCCGCCCGTTGCGTTGACGACTGGCGAGATCTCCCGGATTTCGCCGCGCGCTTTGATCCTGTGATCATCGACAAGCGCGATTTCGATTTCGAGGCCGTCGTAGGGGCCTCCGGCGAGAAGCGTTTCCTGGACGTTGACGACCGCGTCGCGCGGACCGTCCTGGGCCAGCGCAAACGCCGACTGGCTCGTCTGCACAACTTGGCCGATCTCGACGTGGCGCGCGGTGATTATGCCGGGAGACGGAGCCCGCAGCACGGTCTGGGCAAGTTGATCGCGCGCCGTGGCGAGTTGCGCGTAGGCGCTGTCAAGCATGGCTTGGGCGCTGCGCTGCTCCTGTTCCGCCTGATCGTACTCGCGCTGGGTAGTGAAACGTTGCGCGAGCAAGTCCTTCTGACGATTGAAAACCGACGTCACCTGGCGCAGCCTGGCCTCGGCGGCCTGAACGGCGGCGGCGCCGCCGGCGACGTCCGCTTCCTGGACTTTCGAATCCAGTCGCGCCAGCACGTCGCCAACGTTGACGTGCGCCCCGACGTCGACGTTCCATTCGACGACCTGGCCGCTGATGCGGAACGAAAGGTCGCTCTGAACGCGCGCGGCGATTTCGCCGGACAGCGTAACTTCCGGCGTGTAGCTCACGAGCTTGACGACTTGAGCCCTGACCGGCAGGAGCTGGGCGCGTTTGGGCTCCTCCTGCTTGCAGCCTGCAAGCAGCGCGACGCTCACGCAGCAGGCTAGCCACACGGCGGCGCGCCCGATAGGGCCGCCGCGACGCCGTCGAAGCGCGGCGGCGCGGGTTTTCGGCATCGCGAAATTCTCCTGCTTATTCAACTCGTTCGCCTGACCGTTACGCGCGCCGCCGGCGCGGGGCGCCGCCCGTCGTCGCTCGCAGTATGTATGTGGATGCGTACATACGCATACGGCGCAGCGTTTGTCAAGTATGTACATACATGCTAATGTCGCCGACAGATGACATCTGAGGCAGGGGTCGCGTCATGGATGAGAGACCGCGCAAGCGGGACAAGGAGGCGAGCAAGCAGGCGTTCCTGCGCGCCGGCCTGAGCGCATTCGCAACGCACGGCTACGACGCCGCGACGACGAAACTGATCGCTGCCGAAGCCGGCCTCAACGAGCAGCTCATCACGCGCTATTTTGGCGGCAAGGCCGGCCTTCTGCTCGCGCTCGTCGGCTCCTTCGTCGACGGAGAGGCGATCGAGCGCAACTATCCCCCCGTCGCCGCGGACGTCGAAACGGAAATCAGGCAGTTTCTCCTGCATCGGCATAGGCGATACCTGGAGCTGCAAGATTTTTTTCGCGCCTTCGTGCCGCTGAGCATGCGCGACGCCTCCATTCGAGACTCGCTTGAGGCTATCGTGTTTCGGCAAACCGCGGTCTTGCGCGAGCGTCTCTTGGAGCGCCAAAAGGGTGCGCTGATTCGCGCCGATGTCGATTTGGAGGCCGTCAGCCTAATGATCGGCGGACAGTCGTTTCACATTTCATTCCTGTTGCGCGTCAACACCAACCTCCGCGACGAGCTTCTAATGCGAATGATTTCGGAATTCGCGCGATGCATGGCGCGCGGCCTGGCGCCGCCGCCTCCGTGAGATGGGAATCGGCGCGGGTTCGCGCCAAGGCGCGGATCGGCGCCGCGGGCTTGAATAGGGAGCAAGGTCAACATGCGAGGCGTCATGTCGGATTCTGCAACGGCGCTGCTGGTCACGCCGCAAGTCGGCGACCTCGGCCTCCGGTGGATCGCCAACCGCCGGGGGCTGTCGATCGGCCTCTTGCCGAACGGCGCAATCTTCTCTCTCGAACACGCCGAGGGAGGCCGCCGGATCGTCGTCAATCAGGCGCTCGCGTCGCCGATCGCCGGCGGGATGGGACGCTTGCTGCTGCGGGTCGGGGGCTCGGCGCCGGCGATTCTGCCGTGCGTGGGTCCCGAGGCCTCGTGTCGAGTCGGCGCCGCGGACGACCGCTTCGTCTGGGAGGGGGAACGGCAGGGCGTCTACAGCCGCGTCGCGCTCTGGCTCGCCGCGGACGCCAACGTCTGGCTATGGCGCGTCCGCATCGTCAATCGGCGCGACGCCGAGCTGCCGTGCGACGCCGTGCTGATCCAGGACCTCGGCCTCGCGGAGCCGAACTTCCTGATGAGCAACGAAACCTATGTCTGCCAGTATCTCGACCACTTCGTCGCGCGCCACCCGCGCGCTGACTCGGTGGCGATGAGCCGCCAGAATTTCGCGCAAGGAGGCGGGCATCCATGGGCGGCGCACGGCTGTCTCGACGGCGCCGCCGGCTTCGCCACCGACTTGCGCGAGCTGATGGGCCCCGCCCACCGCGACGCCGACGATTCAGGGCCGCCGTTCGGCGTCGACCTTCCCTCCGAGCGGCTGCAATACGAGACCGGCTGCGCGGCGATTCAGTCGACCGCCGCGACGCTCGCGCCCGGAGCGGCGGCGACCTGGACGTTCTTTGGCGTCTACCAACCCGACCACCCGGCGGCGTCGTCGGACACCGACCTCGCGGTCGTCGACGAGGTCGAGCGGATCGCCGCGGCCTGGGAGGAGCGCGACGTCGACCTCGCCCCGCCGACGCGTACGGTCGTTCATGAAGCGCCGATCGCCGTCGCCGACCGCTTGGACCAGCAGGCCCTCGGCGCGCTTTACCGCCGCCGCGCGCAGGTCGAGCGCCTCGACGGCGAAACGCTGTCGTTCTTCACGCCGGCGGGCCCCCACAACCGTCACGTCGTGCTGCGCGACAAGGAGCGTCTGGTCGCCCGCCGCCACGGCGCCATGCTGCGCAGCGGCGACGCGATGCTGCCGACCGAAGAGACCTTATGCGCGACCGCCTGGATGCACGGCGTCTTCGGCGCGCATCTCGTCATCGGCAACCCCACGTTTCACAAGCTCTTCTCCGTCTCCCGCGACCCTTACAACATCACGCGGGGAAGCGGGCTGCGAATCCTGGTCGATTGGGGCGAGGGATGGCGGTTGCTGTCCACGCCGTCGGCCTTTGAGATGGGCCTCTGCGACTGTCGCTGGATCTATCGCCTGGGCGAGCGGACGATAACGGTTTCCGCGCGCGTCTCGAGCCAGGAGCCCGCCTTGCAGTGGCGCGTCGCCGTCGAAGGCAAGAAGTGTCGCTTCCTCGCCTTCGGCCATCTCGTCCTCGGCGAGTACGAATACGCCAACCGCGGCCGGGTGGAGATCGACGCCGGCAAGAAGCAGTTCGTCTTTCGGCCCGACCCCGACGGCTTATGGGGGCGACGCTATCCCAATGCATCCTACCGCCTGGTGACGAGCACGCCGAAAGAGGTCGAAGCGATCGGCGGCGACGAGCTCATCTATCTCGACGGCGAACGGCGCGGCGGCGGCTACGCGGCGATCCGCACCCGCCCGACGCGTTCGCTCGCCTTCGCGGTCGTCGGCTCGCTGACCGACGAGGAAGCAGCGGAGGCGCTGGCGGCCAAGTACGCCAAAGGGGTCGACGAGGAGGCCGCGGCGAACCAATCGCAGCGCGCGTGGCGTCGGATCACACGCGGCGTTCGTCTGCGCGGCGGAAAAGCCGAGGCCGGGGCCATCGACGCCGTTCTTCCCTGGCTCGCGCACGACGCGATGATGCATCTCACCGCCCCCCACGGGCTCGAGCAATATTCGGTGGCGGCCTGGGGCGCGCGCGACGTCTGCCAGGGGCCCCTGGAATTACTGCTGTCGCTTGAGCACGATAAGCCGGCCAAGGCGATCCTGCGCGTCATCTTCGCCCAGCAGTACGAGAAGCGGGGCGATTGGCCGCAATGGTTCATGCTCGAGCCGTACTCCGAGATCCAGGACCGGGAGGCGCATGGCGACATCGTCGTCTGGCCGCTGAAGGCGCTGTGCGACTATGTCGAAGCGACCGGCGACTTCGCCTTCCTCGACGAGCCGATCGTCTGGCGGCGCGACGACGACTTCGAGAAAACCGCCGCCGCCGACCCGGTCGCCGCCCATGTCGCGAAGCTCGTCGCGACGGCGCGCGAGAGGTTCATCCCCGGCACGCATCTGATCCGTTACGGCAACGGGGACTGGAACGATTCGCTTCAGCCGGTCGATCCGGCGAAGCGCGACTGGATGACCAGCAGTTGGACCGTCGCGCTGCTCTATCAGCAGTTGCGGCGCTACGCCGAGGTTCTTCGCGTCTGCGGACGCTCGCGCGCCGCCAAACAGCACGACGCGCTCGCCGCGGCGATACGAAAGGACTTCAAGCGCCATCTCGTCCGCGACGGCGTGGTCGCCGGCTATGCGCTGTTCCGTCCCGAGGGCGGGCCGCCCGAACTGCTGCTTCATCCCAGCGACCAGACCACGGGCGTCTCCTTCTCGCTGATTTCCTTGACGCAGGCCATCGTCAGCGAGCTGCTGACGCCGGCGCAGGCGCGGCGCTGCGCGAGCCTGATCGCCGAACATCTCCTGCTTCCTGACGGCGCCCACTTGATGGACAAGCCGCTCCCCTATCGCGGCGGGGTGGAGACGGTTTTCCGTCGCGGGGAGTCAGCGGCGTTCTTCGGGCGCGAAATCGGGCTGATGTACGTTCACGCGCATCTGCGCTACGCGGAGGCGATGAGCGTTCTCGGCGACAAGCGGGCGCTGTGGGACGCGCTTCTTGTCGCCAACCCAATCGCGGCGACGGAAAAGCTGGCCCACGCCTCGTTGCGGCAGCGCAACGCCTATTTCAGCAGCAGCGACGCGGCGTTCCGCGATCGCTATGAGGCGAGCGCGAAATGGGCGCTGGCGCAGGCGGGCGAGATCGCGGTCGAAGGCGGCTGGCGGATCTTTTCCAGCGGCCCGGGCATCTACGTCTCGCTGGTGGTTCAGCACGCGCTCGGCCTCAAGCGGCGCTTCGGCAAGCGGATCGTCAAGCGACGCCTGCCGGCCTCGCAGAAAGGCCTGCGGCTTTCCGGCCTGCGGCCGAACCGCTGAGGACGACCGCGCCCGCTATCGCCCGGGAACCGCCGCCGCCTCGCGGCGGTCGGCGACTTCCGCGCGATAGGCGGGTTGGAAGCGCGGCCCCTGCGGATCCGCCGCGATCGTCAAGGTTCGTTGGAAAAACCCGTTCACCCCCGGCCGCTTGCCAACGTAGATGACGCCGACGTCCGGCATGCCGCCCTCAAACGCCGCCACCAGGCGTTGCGCCGATTCGGGATCGAGAGCGGCGAGCGCTCGATTGAGCACCAGCCAGCCCGGCTTCACCAGGAGAACGCGGGCCATCGCCACGCGCTGCTTTTCATCGTCGCTGAGCCGCCGATCCCATCGCTCGTTCGCGTCGACCAACGGCGCGAAGTGCTCGAGGCCGACGGCGACGAGCGCCTCGTGGACGCGCGCGTCGTCGTAAGTCTCCGGGGGGTGCGGATAGGCGAGCGACGTGCGCAGCGTCCCGGGCGCGACAAAGCCCGGCGTCGGCATGAAAACCATCAACTGGCGAGGCGGACGCGCGATATGGCCGCTCCCCCAGGGCCAAAGCCCCGCGATCGCCTGAAACAGCATGCGTTCGCTGTCCTCGTCGCCGGTGATGAGGACGTGATCGCCCGGCTTCACCACCAGGTGGGGCTCGCTCAGGGCGAGGCGCCCGGTGGGCGTCGCGATCGACAGCTCGTCGATCAAGATCGATTCCTCATGCTGCCCGTCCAGTTCGATCTGGCTTGCGCCCTCCCCGAATTTGTCGATGGTCAACAGCGTCTTACGGAAATTCGCGATGCGCAGCAGCGTCGCCCGCCAGTCGGCGATGCTGGAGAAATTGCTGGCGAACCATCCCAACGCCTGCTGCACCTGGTTGAACGCGCCGACGACCATCATCAGCTTGCCAAAAGTCATGCTGCCGTAGAAATAAGCCGGCGCCGCGACCAGGATCGGCGCGACGATCGCCAGCCAGCCGGCGCTGGCCGTCACCCACGTCAACCCGGTCGTCGCCAGGACGATCCGCTCCAGGATTTGCGCCACGCCGTTGAAGATCGAAGCGAGATGGGCCTTTGCGTCGGGCTCCGCGCCGTTCAGCGTGACGCCTTCGATCTCTTCGTTCGTCTGCACCAGCGCGGCCCGAAGCTGCGCCTCGTGCGCGTAGCGGTCGGCGTTCAGGTGGATCAGGGAGCGGCCGACGCGCCAGCTCAACAGCGAAGCGATCCCGGAATAGAGCAGCACGCACCAGACCATGTAGCCGGGCGCGACAAACGTGAATCCGCCGATCGAGACGACCATCGAGCCGGACAACAGCCACAACACGCCGATGAAGCTCGCCAGCAGCAGGGTGGATTGCAGCAGGCCTATTCCCAGATCGGTCGACAGCTCGGTGAGATGCCTCGCGTCCTCGTGGATGCGCTGGTCGGGGTTCTCGCCGATTTCGCCTGCTTGCGAAAGGCGGACGGCGCGCAGCCGCGCCAGCCAACTGGTCAACAGATTCTCGACCAGTCCCTTGCGCAGGATCAGCTTCGACTTCTGGTTGAGCCAGGTCTGCGCGACATTGAGGACGAGCAGGGCGCCGGCCACCTCGGCGAAGACCCCGAGCTGAGTCAGGAACCCGGACATGTCCTTGCGCGCCAGCGCGTTATAGAACGGTTGGTTCCAGGCGTTGAGCTGAATCTGCTCAAACGCGGTCGCGCCCACCACCGCCACCAGGGCGACCAGCAAGGCGACGACCTTGTGGCGCTGGCGCGACGCCCACAGCGCCGCGGCCATGCTCATCATCTGCGTGGCGAGGCTGTCATCGATCGGCTCGTCGCCGCTTCCGAAGTTGGCCGTGTCTTCTGCGGCTCCCCCCATGGCGCTGCATCCGTTGGCGTTGGGCGCGGGCGGTCTGCGTGGGCCGGCCGCCGGACCTGATTGAGGCGAAGCGGACGCCGCCCGGCGTCGAGAGCGACTTAATGACCTAATTCGGCGGCCAAGACAAATGGCGGTCCGACCGCCGTCCCGCCAATTCCGCGCCGCGAGATCCGCTTCGCCAGGCAGGGGGCGCCGGCGGGCGGGCGGGGCGACAGAGGGGCGCCCCGGCGCGGCGGAACCGCCGGGGCGCGTTTCGCCGCGCCGCGCTTGTTCGCGCGGCGTCTTAGACCTACTTTAAGCCGAGGGGGGCCGCATGAAAGTTCCACCCAAGCGCCAGTGGCGCGCAACCGCCAGCGGCGGCGATCCCCGGCGCGCGGTCGACGACTATTACGCGACCACATGGACGGCGGACGGGGCCGAGAAGCCGTGGTTCGAAATCGACCTCGGCGAAGTTGCGACGCTCGGCGGGCTGGAAGTCTATTGGGGCGCGCGCGCGTTGCAGAACTACCGCTTCGCCGCGTCGCTCGACGCCGAGACATGGGTCGACCTGTGCCGCACCCGCCACGGCGAAGGCGGCCAGGACGTCTTCGCCTTCCCGCCGGTCGAAGCGCGCTTCGTTCGCCTGGCCGGCGAAGATCCGTCGGCCGAGCGCGGCCCGGAAATCGTCGAGATCAACCTCTACGCCCCCGACGAAGCCGCCTCCGTGCGCGAGGAGGGCCGCCTCGCGGCCCTGGGCGGCGGCGCCGTCAGGCTGCCGGTCGGCGGGAGCGTCACGGTCGATTTCGGTTACGCGCGCTCGCCGCTTGGCGCGTTGATCGCGTGGGGAGAGGATTACGGGACGGTGTTCTCGACCCATCTCTCCGACGACGGCGAGACCTTCCGCGAGATGGGGCGCATCGAGACCGGCGACGGGGGCGTCGACAGCTTCTGGTGGCGCTCGACCACCAGCCGCTATTTTCGCCTGACCGTGCACAAGGCGAGCTCGCCGGAAGGCGTCGTGATCGACGAGCTGAAGCTGCGCATCCTCAACAAGGACCGCATGCCGATCGGCCAATTGGAGCGGGCGGCGCTCGCCGGGCGCGGCGAGCTCTACCCGCAGTCGCTGGTCGGCCGTCAGGTCTATTGGACGGCGCTCGGCGAGTTCGGCGAGGGCGAGCAGGCGCTGTTGGACGAATACGGCGATCTGGAGCCGCGCCGCGGCGCGCCGCAAATCACGCCGCTTATCCGCTGCGGCGGCGCGCTACGCGGCGCGCCGGGCGCCGCGAGGGTGAAGCAGACGCTCGCCGCCGGCTCGCTGCCGATCGCCAGCGTCGTCTGGTCGGCCGAGGGCGTCGAGCTCAGGACGACCGCCTTCGCGCGCGCCGGCCAGGTCCTGACCGAGCACCGCCTTGTCAATCGCAGCGCCGCGAAGCGCGAAGGGGCGTTGGTCCTCGCCGTGCGCCCGGTCCAGATCAACCCCTACTGGCAGCACGGCGGCCACGCCAATGTCAACGCCGTCGCCGTCGAGGGCGACCGGCTGCGGATCAACGACCGGATCTACGCCACGTTCTCGCGCGCGCCCGATTCGACGACCGTCGCCGACCTCGACGGCGGCGACCTGGCGAAGCTGATCGACGCCGCGCCGCGCCCGACCGCCCGCAGCCTCCGCTCGGCCTCTGGCCTGGTCAGCGCCGCCTGCGAGTTCGCGTTCTCGCTTGCGCCCGGCGCCGCTGCGGCGGTGATCGTTGCGACGCCGATGCGCGACGGGGTCGACCCGCGCGCGGACGTCGCCTTCGCCGCCGCGCGCGATCGCGCTCGCCGCGCCTGGCGCAAGAAGCTCGGCCCGCGCCGGATCGTCGTCGGCGACCGGGAAGTCAGCGACACGTTCGAGGCGCAGATCGCCTACATCCTGGTCAACGCCACGCGCTTCGCCTTCAAGCCCGGCCCGCGCAACTACGATCGCACCTGGATCCGCGACGGCTCCTCGCAGGCGCTCGCGCTTGCGTGGTCGGGCCTGATCGACGAAGCCAAGCGCTACGTCCTCTGGTACGCCGAGCGCATTTACGACAACGGCCTGGTTCCGCCGATTCTCAACGTCGACGGAACGGTCAACCGAGGCTACGGAAGCGACATCGAGTTCGACGCGCAGGGCGAGTTCGTCGGCGTCGCCGCCGACGTCCATCGCCTGTGCAAGGACCGCGCGTTTCTCGAGGCCGTGTTCGAGCCGGTCGTCCGCGCGACGAAATTCATCGAGACGCTGTGCGCGCGCGCCGACGCGGCGCATGAACCCGCCAGCCGTTTCCACGGCCTGGTCGCGCCGTCGATCAGCCACGAGGGCTACAGCAAGCCGTCGTTCAGCTATTGGGACGACTATTTCGCCTTGAGCGCCTGGCGCAATTGCGAATACCTCGCGCGCGAGATCGGCGACGCGAAGCTCGCCGTCCGCGCCAGGGCGCAAGGCGAGGCGCTCGCCGCCAGCCTGACCCGCTCGATCCGCATGACCGCCGCGGCGATGGGGACGAATCTCGTTCCAGGCTCGGCCGATCGCGAGGACGTCGATCCTCCCTCGACCTCGATCGCCTTCGAGCCCTGCCGGGTCGAGGACGCGCTTCCGCAGGAATTGATCGCCGCCACCTACGATCGCGCCGCCGAGCGCGTCGCGTCGATTTCGGCGCCCGGCTTCACGGCGAACTACTCGCCCTACGAGCTGCGCAACCTCAACGCGTTCGTCGCCTTGGGGCGATTCGACGACGCCTTCCGGCTGCTGGCGACGATGCTCGATTCGTGTCGGCCGCCGGGCTGGCGGGTCTGGGCCGAAGTGGTTTGGGGAGAGCCGCGGGCGCCGGACTACATCGGCGACATGCCGCACACCTGGATCGCGGCGGAGTTCGTCACCGCCGTCCGTCGCATGCTGGCGCGCGAGAACGGGAGCGCGCTCGAGCTGTTCAGGGCGGTCCCGGACGCGTGGTGGGAGAACGGCGGCGTCACGCTGACGCAATTGCCGACCGCCTTCGGCGCGCTGAGCCTGCGCGCGCGGCGAAGCCGCTCCCAAGCCACGGTCGAGCTGGCTTTGTCGGGACCCGCGCCCGAAAGAATCACCTTCCGCTATCCGGGCGCGAAGCGCGCGCGCGCGGACGGCCGGCCGTGCGAGATTCGCGGCGACGTCGTCTCGGCGCCGAGCTTCAGCCGCCTGGCGATCGAATTCTGACTTCGCCGGCGTCAGGCGCCGCCTGCTCGCTCTCGCCCAGCGAAGCGTTGGCCGCCGCGATCGCTTCGGCGAGCGCGTCGAGCTCGGCGAACGTCTGCGACGTCGGCGCGCCCTTAGTCAGCACCGGATCGAAGAAGGTCGCCTTGAACTCGCGCAGCGTTTCTTTGAGGGCGTCGGGCATGGTCGTGCCCCAGCCGTACGAGCCGACCATCGCCGCGAAGCGCGTCTTGGGCGCCAGCGCGTTCACCAGCACGGCGGCGTAGGCGAGGGCGGGGTGCGGCCCGGTCAGCACGGTCGGGCTGGCGAAGACCACGGTCGAGGCGTCGACCAGCGCCATCGACAGCGCGCCCGTGTCGAGATCGACGGCGTTGAACAGCCTGACCGGCAGGCCTTTTTCCATCAACCGGTCAATCAGGCGTTCGACCATCGCCGTCGTGCTTTGGTACATCGAGACGTAGACGATCGCGACCTCGGGCTTGACCGCGTCCGAGGTCCAGCGGCGGTAGAGATCCATGATGAGTCTAGGCTTGGCGTGGACCGGCCCGTGGCTGGGCGCGACGATCTGTGGATCGAGCTCCTCCGTGCGCGCGAGCGCGTTGCGGCACGGGAGGCGATAGGGCGCCATGATCTCGGCGTAGTAGCGCTTGGCCGCCGTTTCGAACTGGGCTTCCTCGCCGGCGTAGAGCTCGGACGTCGCCAGATGCGCGCCGAGGAAGTCGCAGGGGAAGAAGATGCGGTCTTCCTCGAGGAAGACGCCCATGGTCTCCGGCCAGTGCACCCAGGGCATGAAGACGAAGCGCAGCGTCTTGCCGCCGAGCGACAGCCGTTGGCCGTCCTTCGCTTCGAGGAAACGGCCGCGGTCGAGCGCCATCAGATCGCCCATCATCCGCCAGCAGCGGGCGTTGGCGACCACCTTGGCCTCAGGAAACAGCGCCAGCACGGCGGGAATCGAGCCGGAATGGTCGAGCTCGGCGTGGTTGGCGACGATATAGTCGAGCCGCTCGACGCCCGTCTTCTTCAACGCGGCGATGAATTCGGCCGTCTTCGGCGGGTAGACGGTGTCGATCAGGGCGGTTTTCTCGCCGCCGCGGACGAGGTAGGAATTGTAGCTGGTGCCGTCGGGTAGGGGCGCCAGCTCGTCGAACAGCTTGCGGTCCCAATGGTTGGCTCGCAGAGAAAATACGCCGTCGGTCATCTTCACCGGGATCATGATCGTCGCCTTCCCAACCCGACGAGCCGCGCTTTCGCCGACGGCTCGCAAGGCGATCGTTAGCGGGTTTCCTCCGCCGCTTCTGTCGGCCAGCCGACAGGCGCCGGCCGTCCCGCAGCGGGGCGCCTGGGCTCCGGATCGCGTCGCTCCGCTCGCGCTGACGGGGAAGACGATCGCCAGTCCGCGCGCCTCGCCTTAGTCGGCGCGCCGGCCGTCGAAGGACTCGATAAACAGCTCGCGGCCCTTGAGAATCTCCGAATCGGCGGCCGCGCATTTGGGACAGTCGAATCGGTAGTCGGGCGCGCGCCACACCGCGCCGCAGGCGCGGCAGCGCGCTTCGGCGACGATCTCCTCGATCTCGAGCTCGGCCCCGGCGGCGATTCCGCCTTCGGCGAGCGCCTCGAAGGCCAGGCGCAGCTGCCGCGCGTCCAGCCCGCGCAGCCGTCCGACCTTCAGCCGCGCCCGGGTGACGCGGACAATCCCGTGCTCGCGGGCGCGATCCGCGATGATCGTCAGCAGCCCGTGCGCCACGCTCATCTCGTGCATTCAGGGCCTCCCGAGAGCGCGGCGAGTCGAGCCCGCTCCGTTCGCCGGCCACCCTGCGGCATTCTTGCCCGCCGGGGTGTCGGCCAGCCGACAGAATTGCGTCGGCGAAGGCGCTAGCACGGCGCCGAAGGGTCGAAACGCGGCCGGGGGAGAGGGTCTCTCGCGATGATGGACCATTTGACGATCGCCTCGCTGGCGGGGTCGCCGACGACGCTCGCCGGGGTGGGCGCGGCCATCCTGTTGTTCGGCGAGATCGCCGCCCTTCTCAGCCTGCCCAACCTCGCCTGGACTTTCGTCATCTCGACCGTCGCCGAGTTCGGCTATGTGCTGATCGGCTTCGGCGTCGGCGGGGCCGCCGGCGACACCGGCGCCTTGATGCATCTCGGCTTTCAGGCGGCGATGCGCGGGCTCGTGCTCGCCGCCGGCTGGCGCCTGGTGCGCGGCGTGCGCTCGGCGAGCCTCGACGACCTCGCCGGCGCCGGCCAGCGCATGCCGGGGATGGCGACGCTGTTCGGCTTCGGCGTTTTCTCGGTGATGGGGCTTTCCCCGTTCAAGGGCTCGTTCTCCAAGTTCATCATCCTCTATGCGGCGATCGAGCAGGGCCGCTGGCTGGTCGCTATCGCCGGCGCGCTCGCCGCCATCGTCGCCGCCGTCTACTACATGCTGATCGTCCAGCGGGTTTGCCTGGAGCCGGCGCGCCCGTCGGCCGCGCCCGCGCCGGCGCCGGCGTCGGCGCGGTCCCTGGCGATCGCTTATGCGCTCGCCGCGCTCACCGTCGTCATCAGCCTGTGGCCGACGCCGTTCCTGCTTTTGGCCGCGCGTCTCGCCGGCTTCGCCGGCGCCGAGGGCGTGCCGCAATTTGACGCGCCTTGGGCCGCCCCGGTGCTCGCGCCCTATCTCGGCGCCTTCGTCGTCTATGCGATCGGCCGCTTTTCGGCGCGCGCGCGCGACATCGCGGCGGCGCTGCTGGCGATCGCGACGCTCGCCGCGGTCGCGCTCGACGGCGGCCTCGATCCCGCCTCGAAGCTGTTCGCGCTGTTGTTCTCCGGCGTCGCCGCGCTGATGGTGGTCTACTCGCTCGGCTACATCGGCCGCGCCGCGACCGCCAACGGCTATTATTTCTTCGCCTTCCTGATGACCGGCTCGCTGATCGGCCTCGCCACGGCGCACGAGTTCGGCAACTTCTACCTGTTCTGGGAGCTGATGACCTGGACGTCCTATTTCCTGGTCGTCCACGATCGCACGCCGAAGGCGTTCCGCGCCGGCCTGGTCTACTTCCTGATGTGCGCGGCGGGCGCCTACGTGATGAACTTCGGCATCCTGCTGCTGCACGCTCAGATCGGCTCGTTCGAGTTCGCGGCGCTGGCCGACAAGGCCTCAACGCTGCCGCCCGCCGTCGGCGCGGCGATCGTCGCCTGCTTCTTCGTCGGCTTCGCCGTCAAGATGGGCTTGGTCCCGTTGCAGAGCTGGCTGCCGCTCGCCCATCCGGAAGCGCCGTCGTCGATATCGGGCCCGCTGTCGGGCGTTCTCACCAAGGCCGGCGTGTTCGGCGTGGTCAAGGTGCTCTACGTCGCCTTCGGCGCTGGCGCGCTGGCGCGCTTTGGCGTCGGCGGCCTCGACGTCAACGCGGCGCTGATCGCGCTCGGCTGCGTCACGCTGCTCTACGGCGAGCTGCGCGCGCTGTTTGAGCCCGAACTCAAGCGCATGCTCGCCTTCTCCACCATCGCGCAGATCGGCGAGATCGCCGCCGTCCTCGGCCTCGGCACGGCGCTCGCGACCGACGCTTCGATCCTGCGCGTCGTCGCCCACGCGGCGATGAAGACGCTGCTGTTCTATGCGGCGGGCGCCCTCATCCTGAGGACCGGCCGGCGGCGCATCGACCAGCTCGCCGGCCTCGGCCGCGTCATGCCGCTTTCCGCCGGCGCCTTCGCCGTCGCGGCGCTCGCCATCATGGGCCTGCCGCCGTTTCCCGGCTTCACCTCGAAGTTCCTGATGCTCTACGCCGCGGCGACAAGCGGCCACATCGGCGTCGCGGCGGTGATGCTGCTCGGCGGCGTGATCGCCATCGTCTACTACGCGCGCGTCCTCAACATCCTCTACTTCCAGCCCTACCAGGGCGAGGCGAGGTTGCGCGAGGCGCCGGCGGCGATGCTGGCCTCGATCGGCGTCCTCGCCGCGGCGCTTGTCCTCGGCGGCCTGGCGCCTGCCTGGCAGATCGCCCTCGTCGCTCGCGTCGGCGACCTTGCCGCGCTGACCGGCGCCGGCGCGCCGCAATTCGCGACGCCGTGGGTCGGGCCGGCGCTCGTCCCCTGCCTCGGCGGCTTGCTGGTTTACGCGATCGGCCGCTTCTCGGCGCCGGCGCGCGACGCGGCGGCGGCGGCGCTGGCGATCGTCACCGTCGCGGTCGTCGCGCTCGACGGCGCGCTCGACCCCACCGCCAAGCTGTTCGCGTTGCTGTTTTCCGGCGTGTGCGGCCTGATGATCGTCTATTCGCTCGGCTACATCGGCCGCGCCGCCGCCGCCAACCGCTATTACTTCTTCGCCTTCCTGATGACCGGCTCGCTGATCGGTCTGGCGACGACGCAGGAGCTGAACGGCTTCTACGTCTTCTGGGAGCTGATGACCTGGACCTCCTATTTCCTGGTCATCCACGAGGAGACGGAGAAGGCGCGCCGCGCCGGCTTCGTCTATCTCCTGATGTGCGCGGCCGGCGCGCACGTGATGCAGCTCGGCATCGTCCTCCTGCACGCTCAGACCGGCTCGTTTGCGTTCTCGGCGCTCGCCGACAAGGCCGCAACCCTGCCGCTGGCGGTCGGGGCGGCGATCGTCGCCTGCTTCTTCGTCGGCTTCGCGGTCAAGATCGGCCTCGTCCCGCTGCAGAGCTGGCTGCCGCTCGCCCATCCGGAAGCGCCGTCGTCGGTCTCCGGCCCGCTGTCGGGCATCCTCACCAAGGCCGGCGTGCTCGGCTTCGTCAAGGTGCTGTCGATCGGCTTCGGCGCCGGCGCGCTGGCGCGTTACGCGATCCTCGGCGTCGACGCCGGGACGGCGCTGATGGCGCTCGGCTGCCTGACGCTGATCTACGGCGAGATCCGCGCGCTGTTCGAGCCCGAGCTCAAGCGCATGCTCGCCTTCTCGACCATCGCCCAGGTCGGCGAGATCGCCGTGGTGCTCGGCATCGGCACGGCGCTGGCGGACGACGCCGCGCTGCTGCACGTCGTCAACCACGCGATGATGAAGACGCTGCTGTTCTATGCGGCGGGCGCCTTCATCCTGACCACCGGCAAGCGGCGCATTGAGGACCTCGCCGGCCTCGGCCGCGTCATGCCGTTCACCGCGGGCGCCTACGCGCTGGCCAGCTTCGCCATCATGGGCCTGCCGCCGTTCTCCGGCTTCGTGTCGAAGTTCTTCATGATCTACGCGGCGGCGATGAGCGGCCATGTCGGCGTCGCGGCGCTGATGCTGCTCGGCGGCGTGATCGCGGTCTTCTACTACGCGCGCGTCGTCAGCTATCTGTTCTACCATCCCTATAAAGGCGCCGAAGGGGTGCGCGAGGCGCCGGCGGCGATGTTGACGGCGATCGGCGTCCTCGCGGCGGCGATCGTTGTTTGCGGCGTCGCGCCGGGCTGGCAGATCGACCTCGTCGCTCGGGTCGGCGACCTCGCCGCGCTGCGGGGCGCGCTCGCCAGCGGGCCGCTGCCTGGCCTGGTGGCCGACTGGCCGATCGGCGCGACGATCGCCATGGTCGGCGCGGCGGTCGTGTTCATCGCCGGGCGCGTCTCGCCGGTCTGGGCCGGCCGCATCGCCGTCGCGACCCTGATCGCGGCGCTCGCCGGCGTGCTCGGGCAGGCGGGGCGTTACGACCTCCTGTCGTTCTGCTTCGCCGTGCTGATCGCCGGCGTCGGCGCGCTCAACATGCTGCACGCGACCGCCTACCTCGCCGACAGCCACCGGCAAGGACGCTTCTTCGCCGCCTTCACGGTGATGATCGCCGGTCTGATCGGCATGACCTACGCCAAGGACATCCTCAGCTTCTTCGCCTTCTGGGAGCTGATGAGCTCGTGGGCGCTGTGGGCGGCGATCTCGCACGAAGAGACCGCCGCGGCGCGCCGCGAAGGCTTCAAGTACTTCATGTTCAACACCGTCGGCGCGAGCTTCATGTTCCTTGGCCTGGCGCTGATCGCGGCGCGCGCCGGAACCTTCGAGCTCGCCGCCCTAGGCGCGGCGCTGAAAGCGCTGCCGCCGGCGGCGGTCGCGCCGGGCGTCGCGCTCGTCTTCCTCGGCCTGGTGATGAAGGCGGCGATGCTGCCCGTGCGCATCGATTACCAGATGCACCCGGCGCTCGCGCCGACCCCGGTCTCCTGCTACATCTCCTCGGTGCTGCTGAAGAGCGGCCCATGGGGCGTGCTGAAGCTGTTCGTCCTGTTCGGCGGCGCGGAGCTGTTCAACAAGCTCGGCGGCGAGGTCAACGGCCAGCCGGTCCTGCTCTACGTCATCTCGGTCATCGCCGCCGTCACCATCCTTTACGCCGGCGCGATGGCGGCGCTGCAGAACGGCATCAAGCTGCTGCTGATCTATTCGACGGTCTGCCAGCTCGGCTACGTGCTGCTCGGCGTATCGCTCGGCACTTCGCTCGGCGTCGCCGGCGGGCTGATGCACTTCGTCAACCACATGCTGCTGAAGGACGCGCTGTTCCTGGTCGCCGGCGCGGCGATGGCGGGAAGCCACGCCACCATGCTCGACGAACTCGGCGGGCTCGGCCGGCGCATGCCGTTCACCTTCGGCGTCTTCTTGCTCTCGGGCCTGTCGCTCGCCGGCGTGCCGCCGCTCAACGGCTTCTCGTCGAAGTGGCTGATCTTCGTCGCCGCCTTCCAGTCCGGCCACTGGGCGCTCGGCGCGGCGGCGATGATCGGCAGCGTGTTCACCCTCGCCGCGGTGATGAAGTTCGCCCACGAGGCGTTCATGGGCACGCCGACCGCCAAGGCGCTCGCCGCCAAGGAGGCGCCGCTCGCCATGCGCATCCCGATGGGCGCGCTCGCCGCGGCGAGCGTCGTGTTCGGCTTCCTCCCGGGACTGCTGCTCGTCCCAATCGCGGCGATCGAGCGTGAACTTGGATTCACGCCGATCGCCGCGTCTTTTCTCGGGCCGTTGCCGGGGTTGGAAGGCTGGAGCCCGCTGATGCTGTCGGCGCTGACGCTCCTGTTCTTCGCGCTGCTGCTGCCGTGGCTCAAGCTCGGACGCGGCGCCGAGGTCGTGCGCACCAACATCCACCTGTGCGGCGTCGTCGACCTCGCCCCGGAGGCGATGCGGCCGAGCGCCGAGCGCCTCTACGAGACGCCCGACGCCGTGCTGCGCCGCGCCCTGTTCGCGCCGGAGCGCCCGGCCGAGAACGAGAAGGCTTGAGGGAGGCGATGATGACGAATCAGCTTCCGGTCCTCGTCGCGGCGCTCCTCTTCCCCGGCGGAGCGTTCGCGTTGGCGCTTGGCTTGGCGCTGAAGGGCGCCGATCGCCGCTTCGCCGCGCGCCTGCAGGGGCGCGTCGGACCGCCGCTCGTCCAGCCGTTCCTCGACATCGTCAAGCTCGGCTTCAAGCGCACCATGGCGCCCGACGTCGCCTGCTCGACGGTGTTCTTCGGCGCGCCGCTCGCCGGCGTCGCCTCGATGCTGCTGGCGGTGACGCTGGTTCCCATCGCCGGCGTCTACGCCGCTAATCCGGCGAGCGGCGATCTCCTGGTGCTGCTCTATCTGCTCACCGTTCCCGGCGTGGCGCTGATGCTCGCCGGCTCGGCGTCGGGGTCGCCCTACGGCGCGATCGGCTTCTCGCGCGAGATGGCGATGATGCTCGCCTACGAAGGCCCGATCGTGCTGATCGTCGTCGCCGCAGCGCTGCGCGTCGGGCTGGCGACCGGCGGCGCGCCGACCTTCTCGCTCGCCGAGATCGTCGGCTACCAGCAGGCGCACGGCGCCTTCCTGTTCGATCCCGTGATGTGGCCGGCGGTCGCCGCCTTCGCCTGCTTCTATCCCGCCAATCTCGGCGTCATCCCCTTCGACATCCCTGAAGCGGAGACGGAAGTCCTCGAAGGCCCGCTGCTCGAGTACTCCGGTCGGCCGCTCGCGCTGTTCAAGGTGATGTCGGCGCTGAAGGCGGTGGTCGTGCTCGGCCTCGGCGTCGCGTTGTTCATTCCGCTGCCTTTCGGCGGCGCGGCGGGCTTTGTCGGTTGGCTGGTCGAGATGCTGGCGCTGGCGCTGATCGGCGTGACCGCGGTGCGCGTCGGCGCGGGCCGGATGCGCATCGACCAGGCCTTCGTCTTCTTCCTCAAGTGGCCGCTGGCGCTGGCGATCCTCAGCGTCGTCGCCGCCGCCTGTTTTTCCGCCGGAGGCGCGCCGTGACCCTCGTCGACAAGCTCAAGGACTGCGCCGCGCGCTCGCCCTGGCTCTACCGGATCAACGCCGGTTCGTGCAACGGCTGCGACGTCGAGCTCGCCACCACCGCGCTGGTGCCGCGCTACGACGTCGAGCGGCTCGGCTGCGTCTATTGCGGCAGCCCGCGCCACGCCGACATCGTGCTGATCAGCGGCCCGCTGACCGTGCATGTGCTGGCGGCGGCCCAGCGCGTCTATGCCGAGGTTCCCGATCCGAAAGTGACGGTCGCGGTCGGCGTCTGCCCGATCTCGGGCGGCATCTTCCGCGAGAGCTACGCCGTCTGCGCGCCGATCGACCGGTATTTCCCCGTCGACGTCAACGTGCCCGGCTGCCCGCCGCGGCCCCAGGCGATCATCGAAGGCGTGGCCAAGGCGATCGCCATCTGGCGGTCGCGGCTGTGAGGAGGGCGCGATGAACTTCTTGACCCTCTTCGCCCGCAACCTCCGCCGGGGGCCCTATACCGAGCCGTTCCCCTTCGGCCCGGCCGCGCCGGCGCCCAAGCGCCTGCGCGGCCGCATCGCCTTCGACGCCAAGATCTGCGAGGGCTGCCTGTTGTGCGAGAAGCTGTGCCCGTCGGGAGCGATCCGCTTCCTGCGCACGCCAGGCGGCCTCGCCTTCGGTTGCTGGCACGCGACCTGCGTCTTCTGCGGGACCTGCGCCTTCTATTGTCCGAGCGGGGCGATCCATCAGACCAACGAGTGGAGCCTCGCCCATCTCGAGGCGGAGAAGTTCGCGCTCGCCGAGCACGGCCTGATCCCGGCGATCGTCTGCGTCGAATGCGGCGGCAAGGGGCTCGACACCGCTCCCAACGTCGCCAAGGTCCGCCCGCCGCTGTCCGACGAAGAGCGCGCGCAACTGCGCGCGCGCTGCCCGAAGTGCCGCAACAAGTTTCTCAAGAACCGGGGGAAGGCGTCATGACCGGCCTGCCGCAGGACATTCAGGCCCAGCTCGGGGCCGCCGCTCCCGGCGGGATCGACTATTCGGCGACGACCTCGCCGCACGGCGCCGTCACGGCGTGGTGCGGCCTGGGAAACAGCGAGGACATCCTCGCCGTCGGCAAGGCGCTGCTCAAGCTCGGCGCGCGTTTGGCGATGGTGTCGGCGCTGCAGCCTGCGGCGCCCGAAGAGGCGGAGGAGGAGGAAGAGGAGGCGCCGGCCGAAGGCGAAGAGGCGGCGGCCAAGCCGGAGAAGGCGCCGCCGATGACGTTCGGCGGCACGCCGATCGACGGCAAGTCGTACGAGATCGACTACCACTTCGTGCTCGGCGGGGACTTTCTGACGGTGGTCGCCTATGTCGCGTCGGGCGGGGCGATCCCCTCGCTCACCCCCTATTTCCGCTCCGCCAACTGGCCGGAGCGCGAGATCATGGAGAACTACTCGCTCGTCGTGCGCGACCATCCCGATCCGCGCCGCCTGTTCCTCGATCCTTCGATCGACGCCAGCGCGCTCGAGCGGCTGATCCCGTACTCGACGCTGGTCAACGCCGCCAGCACCAAGGCGCTGTGGGACCAGGTGCTGGCCGCGAAGGGAGGCGCGTCATGAGCGCGAGCGCAGGCAAGACCTTCACCATTCCCGTCGGGCCGCTGCACGTCGCGCTCGAGGAGCCGATGTATTTCCACATCGGCGTCGAAGGCGAGACCGTGCGCGAGGTCGATATCCGCGCCGGCCACGTCCATCGCGGCGTCGAGTATTTGACAACCAAGCGCTCGATCTATCAGGACGTCGTCCTCACCGAGCGCATCTGCGCGTTGTGCTCCAACAGCCACCCCGAGACCTTCGTGATGGCGTGCGAGCAGATCGCCGGCCTCGAGATCCCCGAACGCGCCGCCTACCTGCGGGTGATCGCCGCCGAGATCAAGCGTATCGCCTCGCACCTGTTCAACCTCGGCATCCTCGCGCATCTGACCGGCTACGACGCCCTGTTCATGCACGCCATGCAGGTGCGCGAGATCATGCAGGACGTGAAGGAGACGCTGTTCGGCAACCGCATGGACATCGCGGCGATGTGCATCGGCGGGGTGCGCTACGACCTCGACGACGAGATGAGAGCCTACCTCGTCGCCGCGCTCGACAAGCTGGCGCCGGAGGTCGACGCGCTCGCTCAGACCTATCGCCGCAACCGCACGATCCTGCGCCGCTCCAAGGGCGTCGGCGCGCTGACGAAGGAGCAGGCGATCGCCTGCGCCGTCGTCGGGCCGGTCGCGCGCGCGAGCGGGCTCGAATACGACGTGCGGATCGCCGCGCCCTACGCCGCCTACGACCGGCTGCGCGTGACCGCGCCAACGCTTGTCGACGGCGACGTTTGGTCGCGGGCGATGATCCGCATGACCGAAATCGGCGTCTCGATCCAGCTCTTGCGCGATTGCCTGCGCGACCTGCCGGACGGCCCGACGCGCCTGCCCGGGCGGCCCGACATCCCCGCCGGGCGCGCGATGGGCAAGTGCGAAGCGCCGCGCGGCGAGCTGATCTATTTCCTCAAGACCAACGGCGCCGACGAGCCCGAGCGGGTGAAGTGGCGCGTGCCGAGCTTTCCCAACTGGGACGCTCTGCCGTTCATGCTGCGCGGCGCCAAGATCGCCGACATCGCCATCATCGTCAACAGCATCGATCCCTGCGTTTCCTGCACGGAACGCTGAGACGCGCGCCTCGCTGGGCGCGGCGCAACATAGATAGAAAGAGGAGTTGAAAGCATGGCCTACAAGATTCTCGCCGACGTCTGCACCGCGTGCGGCGCCTGCGAAGGCGAATGTCCGAACAAGGCGATCTCGCACAAGGGCAAGCTGTTTAAGATCGACGCGAAGAAATGCAAGGAATGCGAGGGCAGCTTTCCCACCTCGCAGTGCCTCGAGGTCTGCCAGGCGGGCGCCGTCGTCAAGCTCGAAGCGGCCTGAGCGAGCGGCCCGGCGGCGACGGTCGCGTTCGTCGCGCCGTCGCCAAGCGGAGGAGACAGGTCATGGACGTTTACGAGGAGCTCGTCCGCGAGCGCGAGGCCGGGCGCAGCTCGGCCCTCGCGATCATCGTCAACGCGGTCGGTTCGATCCCTTCCTACGCCACGGCGAAGATGCTGGTGCGTGAGGACGGGAGCATCGTCGGCACCATCGGCGGCGGCGCCGCGGAGGCGGCGGTGATCGCCGAAGCGAAGGAGGTTCTCTCCTCCGGCAAGCCGAAGCTGGTGACGTACGATCTGCACCAGAATCCGCGGATGGACATCGGCATGGTGTGCGGCGGCAGCCTCAATGTCTTCATCGAGGCGATCCATCCCGCGCCCGTCGCCTATCTGTTCGGCGCGGGCCATGTCGGCGCCTTGGTGGCCAAGGCGGCGCGGCTGGCGCGTTTCGACGTCGAGGTGATCGACGATCGGCCCGAGTTCGCCAATCGGGAGCGTTTCCCCGACGCGCGGGCGATCCACGCCGGCGACGTCGAGACGGCTTACGCGACGCTGAAGCCCAACGCGCGCGCGCTCATCTTCATCGCCACCCGCGGCCACGCCTCCGACGCGCGCGCGCTGCGTTGGGCGGTGGAGACCCCGGCCGCCTACATCGGCATGATCGGCTCGCGGCGGAAGGTTCAGTTCATCTACAACCAGCTGAAGCTCGATGGGATGAACGACCAGCAGTTCGCGCGGATCCATGCGCCGGTCGGACTGAACATCGGCGCCACGACGCCGGAAGAAATCGCCATCGCGGTCGTCGCCGAGATGGTGGCGACGATGCGCGGCGTCGACGCCGCGCGTCCGCTGATGAGCACCATGCGCGACGCGGCCGCCGCGATCGGTCGGCGAACCGCGCAAACCAAGACGGAAACCCCCAATGCCGCTGGCGAAGCCGAAACGCTCGCCGTCGCGGCGTCGAACTTTTAGGGAGAGGCAAGATGAAGCGAACCCTTCTGAACGTGAACGGCGTCGACCGCTGGGTCGTTGCCGAAAAGACCACCTCGTTGGCGAAGGTCCTGCGCGAGCAGATGCTGCTCACCGGCTGCAAGATCTGTTGCGAGGACGGCCAGTGCGGCGCCTGCACGGTGATCATCGACGGCAAGCCCGACCGCTGCTGCACCACGCCGCTGGAGAAAGTGCCGCCGGGGGCGAAGATCGTCACCATCGAAGGCCTCGGAACGGCCAACAGCCTGCATCCGTTGCAGATCGCCTGGATGGCCCACGGCAGCGCGCAATGCGGCGTCTGCACGCCGGGCTTCATCATGTCGGCGAAAGTGCTGCTCGACCGCAATCCGTCGCCGACTCGCGAGCAGGTGCGCGGCTGGTTCAACCGCAACCGCAATCTCTGCCGCTGCACCGGCTACAAGCCGCTGATCGACGCGGTGATGGACGCCGCGGCGATCCTGCGCGGCGAGAAGACAGCCGCCGACATCCTGCCGAAGCCCAAGGAGAACGGCTCGATTCTCGGCACGCGCTACCAACGGCCGTCGGCGCTCGCTAAGGTCACCGGAACCTGGGACTTTGGCGCCGACGTCGCTCTGCGCATGCCCGACGACACGCTGCGCCTCGCGCTGGTGCAGGCCAAGGTCTCGCATGCGCTGATCAAGGGCATCGACGTGAGCGAGGCCGAGAAGGCGCCGGGCGTCGCCAAGGTCATGACCTGGAAGGACGTCAAGGGCAAGAACGCCATCACCGGGCTCATCACCTTCCCGACCAACAAGGGCGACGGCTGGGACCGGCCGATCCTGTGCAAGGAGAAGGTGTTCCAGTTCGGCGACGCGATCGCCATGGTCGCCGCCGACACGGTGGAGCACGCGCGCGCCGCGGCCGATCTGGTCAAGGTCGACCTCGAAGTGCTGCCCGCTTACATGTCGGGCTTCGCGGCGCTTGCGCCGGACGCGATGGAGATCCATCCCGGCGTGCCCAACGCCTACTATGAGCAGGGCGTGGTCAAGGGCGCCGACACCAAGCCGTTGTTCGAGAAGGCGAAGGCGACGGTCGACGTCACCACCTACTGCAGCCGCCAGCCGCATCTGCATCTCGAGCCAGACTGCGGCGAGGCCTACATCGACGACGACGGCGTGCTGACCATCCAATCGAAGAGCATCGGCGTGCATCTCCATCACGCCATGATCTGCCCCGGCATCGGCATCGCGCCCGAGAAGCTCAGGCTGATCCAGAACCCGTCGGGCGGCACCTTCGGCTACAAGTTCTCGCCGACCATGGAGGCGCTGCTCGGCGTCGCCGCGCTGGCCACCGGGCGGCCGGTGTCGCTGGTCTACGATCAGTACCAGAACATCACTTACACCGGCAAGCGCAGCCCGGTGAACATCAACATCCGCCTCGCCTGCGACGCGAACGGCAAGCTCACCGCGATGGAGACCGACTGGTGGCTCGACCACGGTCCGTATTCCGAGTTCGGCGATCTCGTCACCCTGCGTCAGGCGCAGTTCACCGGCGCCGGCTATCACCTCGAGAACATCCGTGGCCACGGTCGGACGGTCGCCACCAACCATGCGTGGGGGTCGGCCTTCCGCGCGTTCGGATCGCCGCAATCGTTCCTCGCGTCGGAGATCGCTATCGACATCTTGGCGGAGAAGATGGGCGAGGACCCGTTCGAGTTCCGTTACAAGAACCTCTACAACGAGACCTCGACCACGCCGACGGGACAGAAGCCGGACGTCATGGTTCTTCGCCAGCTCTTTGACATGCTGCGGCCGAAGTACCAGGAAGCCAAGAAGCGCTGCGCCGAGCTCTCCACGCCGGAGACGAAGCGCGGCGTCGGCGTCGCGCTCGGCGTCTACGGCTGCGGCCTCGACGGGCCCGACAGCTCGGCGGCCAGGGCCGAGATCACGCCGACCGGCGTCACCATCTACAACTCGTGGGAAGACCACGGCCAGGGCGCCGACCTCGGCGCGCTGACCATGGCGCACGAGGTGCTGCGCGCCGCCGGCGTCAAGCCGGAGCAGATCAGGCTGGTGATGAACGACACCAACCTGCCGAACTCCGGCCCGGCCGGCGGCAGCCGCTCCAACGTGTTCACCGGCAACGCCACGCGCGTCGCGGCGGAGATGCTGCTGAACGCGATGCGCAAGCCCGACGGCTCCTACCGCACCTACGCCGAGATGGTCGCCGAGAACATCCCGCTCACCTACGACGGCAAGTGGGTGGCGGCGGCGTGCTCGGCGTGCAGCTCGGAGACCGCGCAGGGCGAGCCGTTCCCGGTCTACATGTACGAAGTCTTCATGCCGGAAGTCGAAGTCGACGTGGAGACCGGCGAAGCCAAGGTGGTCAAGTTCACCACCGCGGTCGACGTCGGCACGATCATCAACCGCGCCATCGTCGACGGCCAGATCTACGGCGGCCTGGCGCAGGGCGTCGGGCTCGCCCTGACCGAGGACTTCGACGATCTGGAGCTGCACACCACGCTGCGCGATTGCGGCATTCCGTATCCGAAGGACATCCCCGACGACATCGAGATCCTCTATCTCGAGACGCCGCGTCCTGACGGGCCGTTCGGCGCGGCGGGCGTCGGCGAAGCGCCGCTGACGGCGCCGCATCCGGCGATCCTCAACGCGATCTACAACGCCTGCGGCGTGCGCATCTACCGCGTGCCGGCGCTGGCCGACGTGATCAAGACGGAGCTTGAGGCGAAAGCGGCGCGAGAAGGCGCCAAGGACGCCGCGCACGTCTGACGGCGCGTGAAAGAGCAGGAGCGGGCCGCCCCGTTCGCGAGGGCTGGGCGGCTCGCCCCGGAAACCCCGGGGAGGGGCGGCGCGACACGATTTCGCCGCTTCGCTCGCTAGGAGCCCCGGAGATGGACGGTCAGCGCGTCAAAGAGTGGGAAGCCCGCTGCGTCGAGGAGCAGCCGCCGGCGTGCGCGGCCGGCTGCCCGCTGCGCGTCGACGTCCGCGGCATGGTCGAGAAGATCAAGGCGGGCGACTTCGCCGCCGCCGCGGCGATCTACGGCCGCTACGCGCCGCTGCCCGGCGCGCTCGCCCGCATCTGCGACCATCCTTGCGAGCAGGTCTGCCGCCGGGCGGAGGCGGGCGGCGCGATCCGCATCGCCGCGCTCGAGCGCGCTTGCGTCGAGAACGCCTACGGCTCGATCCGCCGCGCGCGGCAACCGGCGCGCAAGCCGAAGCGCGTCGCCGTCGTCGGCGCAGGCGTCGCCGGGCTGACCGTCGCTTTCGATCTCGCGACGAAGGGACAGGCGGTGACGGTGTTCGAGGCGGAAACGCTGCCGCTCGCGCGCCTGCGTCGCGACTACGCCGCGGTCCTGCCGGCCGAGGCGATCGAGGCCGACGTCGCCCAATTGACCAAGCTCGGCGTCGACCTTCGCTGCGGCGCGCGCGTCGGCGGGGACGGCGGCCCGCATGATCTGGCGGCGCTAATCGCCGACTACGACGCCGTGGCGCTGATGATTGGCGCCGCGCCCGCGCGCGACTTCGCCGCCATTGTTCGCCTGGCCGCCGACGGTCGCGTCGAGATCGATTCCGACAGCCGCGTCGCCAGCCACGCCAAAGTCTTCGGCGGCGGCGCGCCCGGCGCGGCCTATTCGCCGATCGGCGCCGCCTACGACGGCCGGCGCGCCGCCGCGTCGATCGACCGCTTCCTGCAAGGCGCGTCGCTCACCGCCAGCCGCGCCGCCGACGCGGCCGGGCGCTCCTGCCTGTATGTCAACGTCGCCGCGCACGCGTCGGTTGCGCCGGTCGCGCCGGCCGGACCGGAAATGGGCTACGGCCGCGCCGAAGCGGTCGCCGAGGCGGCGCGCTGTCTTCCCTGCCGCTGCATGGAATGCGTGAAGGCGTGCCCGTATCTCGCGCGCTACGGCGCCTACCCGAAGCGCTACGTCCGCGACATCTACAACAACCTCAGCATCGTCTTGGGCAATCGCAAGTCCAATCTGATGATCGACAGCTGCGCGTTGTGCGGGCTTTGCGAGACGTTGTGCCCCAACGACCTCGACATGGGCGAGGTGTGCCTCGCGGCGCGTCGCGACATGGTCGATGGCGGCCATATGCCCGCCTCCCACCACGACTTCGCCCTGCGCGACATGGCGCATAGCCGCTCGCCGGCCGCCGCCTTCGCGCGCCATCAGCCGGGGCGCTCGACCAGCGCGATCGCGTTCTTCCCCGGTTGCCAGCTCGCCGCCTCCTCGCCCTGGCATGTCGAGCGCGTCTACGCGCATCTGCGCGCGAGAATTTCCGACGGCGTCGGCCTCTTTGTCGACTGTTGCGGCGCACCGGCGCTGTGGAGCGGGCGGCGCGCGCTGCACGATGAAATCGCCGCCAGCCTGCGCGCGACCTGGCGGAGCCTCGGCGAGCCGCAGATCGTCGCCGCATGCTCGACCTGTCTGAAGATGTTCGGCGACTTCCTGCCGGAGCTGAAGGCGCGCTCGTTATGGTCGCTGCTTGCCGAAATCGGCTTGCCCGAGGGGGAGCGGCCGCGCGTCGCCGGGCCTCTCGCCGTCCACGATCCCTGCACGGGCCGGCATGCGGTCGAGGTTCAGCGCGCGGTGCGGGGCCTCGCGGCCGAGCTCGGCGTCGAGACGCGCGAGCTCACCGGCGCCGAGCGGACCACCTGCTGCGGCTTTGGCGGCTTGGCGTCGTTCGCCAATCCCGAGGTCGCCGGCGAGATGATCGACCGGCGGGTCGAGCAGAGCGCCGACGACTATCTGACCTATTGCGCGATGTGCCGCGACAACTTCGCCCGCCGCGGCAAGCGCTCGGCGCACCTGCTCGACCTCGTCTTTCCCGCGCCCGATGGCGGCGACCCGGCGGCGCGTCCCGATCCCGGCTTCTCGCGGCGCCGCGACAATCGGGTTAGGCTCAAGGCGCGGCTTATGCGCGAATTGTGGGGGGAGGAGATGAGCGACCCGACGCCGGAGATCGCGCTGATCGTGCCCGACGACGTGCGCGCCGACATGGAGCGCAAGCTGATCCTGGTCGAGGACCTCGCCCGCGCCGTCGTCGCCGCCGAGGCGACCGGTCGGAAGCTCATGAACAAGAGGACCGGCCTGTCGATCGCCACCTTGCGGGTCGGCGAGTTCACCTGTTGGGCCGAGTACGAGGCGACGCCGCAGGGCTTCCTCGTCCATCGCGCCTACGGCCACCGCATGCAGGTGGAGGCGAAGCCGTGACCTCGCCGTCCGCCGCGCCGGTCCCCCCGCCGCCGAATCTCGGCGAGCTCGTCTGCGCCGCCTGCGATCGGCCGCTCGAGATGGGCCGCGTGGTGGCCTCCTATCTCGGCCAGAGCTTCCCCGTCGAGCTGCCGCGCTGTCCGTCCTGCGGCTTCGTTTACGTCTCCGAGGAGTTGGCGCTGGGCAAGATGCTGAAGGTCGAGCAAGCGCTGGAGGACAAATGACCTCCGTCGCGGCTGAAGCTTGCCCCGGCCTCTACGGCTGCGGAGGCTTGCGCGACGGCGAGGGCGCGCCGCTGCGCCCCGGCGGCCTTGCGCTCACGGAGGCGCTGGTCGATCTCGCCGGCTTTCACGTCGGCGAGACGGTCGCCGACGTCGGCTGCGGGCTCGGCGCGTCGACGCGGCTGATGCGCCGGCTGGGCGTTGCGGCGATCGGCGTCGATCTGGTCGATTCCGTCGCCGGCGAGGACCGCGACGCGCCGCCGTTCGTCGTCGCCGACGGCGCGCGGCTGCCCTTCGCCGACGCGAGCCTCGACGGCGTCCTCTGCGAATGCAGCCTGTCGACGATGGCCGACCGCGCGCAGGCGCTCGTCGAATGGCGCCGCGCGCTGAGAAGCGGCGGGCGCCTGGCGCTGAGCGACGTCTACAGCCGCGCCGCCGACGGCCCCGGCGCCGGGCGGGTCGCGACGCGGGCTGCGCTGCTTTCAGCCGTCGCCGCCGCAGGCTTCCGCGTCGCGCGTTTCGAGGACCGCTCCGAGGTCCTCAAGCGCTGGGCGGCCCAGTTCATTTTCCAATACGGCTCGCTCGAGGCGCTGTGGGGCGGCGCCGGCGGCTGCGAATGCGCCGCCGCCCGCCTGGCCGCGCTCGGCTACTTCCTGATGATCGCCGTGAAACCGGGCGAGCCATCGGCGAAAGGAGGATGACCATGTCCGACGACGCGTTCCGCATCGCCGAGTTGCTGCTGGAAGGGTTCACCTGTGGCCACATCCTGGCCAAATTGGCCTTGGAGGCTCAGGGGCGCGACGACCCCGCCCTCGTGCGCGCGATGTCCGGCCTCGCCGTCGGCATGGGCCAGGGTTTCGACTGCGGCTGTCTCACCGGCGGCTGCTGCGTCCTCGGCCTCTACGGCGGCCGATCCGAAGAGTTCGAGCGCCCGCACCCCGACTTCGACGTGATGATCGAGCGATACTCCGGCTGGCTCGCAGGCGTCATGACCGACAAGTTCGGCGGGATCGAGTGCAAGGACGTGATCAACTTCGATCCCGCGCTGAAGCAGCAGCGCTGCCCCGGCCTCATTCTCGAGTCCTGGGAGAAGCTCAAGGAGATCCTCGCCGAGCACGAGATCGACCTCGCCGCGCCGCCGCCGGCCGCCGGGCGGGAGGGCTAGATGACGCCGCGCCGTCCAGAGGCCGACTTCGCCGCCGTGGCGGCGGTGGTGCTCGCGGCGGGCTTCTCCTCGCGCATGGGCGCCTTCAAGCCGCTCTTGCCCTTCGGCGGGCGGACGCTGATCGGCCATGTCGCGGCGAATCTGCGCGAGGCGGGCGTGCGGCGCATCCATGTCGTCACCGGCTTCAACGCCGAGGCGCTGGCGGAGGAGCTCAAGACGCTCGGCGCGGTCGAGGCGCGCAACCCCAATTTCGCCAAGGGAATGTTCTCGAGCGTGCAGGCGGGCGTCGCCTCGCTGCCGGCGGAGGTCGAGGCCTTGCTGCTGTCGCCGGTCGACGTGCCGCTGCTGCGCGCCTCCAGCGTCGCGCGCATCCTGCGCGCCGCGGCTTCGCGCGACTCGGCGATCGTCTATCCGACCTTTCGCGGCGAGCGCGGGCATCCGCCGCTGATCCGCCGATCGTTGTTCGATGAGATCCTGTCAGGCGACGGCGAGGGCGGATTGCAGGCGCTGCTCGCGCGCCACGAAGACGCGGCGAGCGAGGTCGCGGTGTTCGATTGGGGCTGCCTGATCGACATGGATCGCCGCGACGACCACCGCCTACTCGCCGCGGCGCTTGCCGGCCGTCGCGCGCCCGATCCCGAGGAATGCGAGGCGATGCTCGAGGCGGCGGCGGCGCCGGAAGCGGCGCGCCGCCACGGCCGCGTCGTCGCCGCGCTCGCGGTCGGGCTCGCCCGGCGGTTGAAGCAGGCGGGCGTCCCGCTCGACGCCGACGTGGTCGACGCGGCGGCGCGCCTGCACGACATCGCCAAGGGGCGGCCGCGCCACGCCGAGGTCGGCGCGGAATGGTTGCGGGACTTCGGCTTTCCCGAGATCGCCGACGCCGTCGCCGTTCACATGGACGCGCGCTTCGACGGTCGACGCGTCGACGAACGCGTCGTCGTCCATCTCGCCGACAAGCTCGTCCAGGGAGAAGAGCGCGTGTCCTTGGAGACGCGCTTTGCTCCCGCCATGACGCGCTTCGCCGACAATCCGGCGGCGCTGGCGGGAGCGAAGCGCCGCCTCGCCAACGCGCAGGCGATATCGCGGGCGGTCGAGGCGCGAATCGGCCCGCTGCGCGCGACGATGGAGACTGGCGCATGAACCGCTGCGAGCGCCGCGTCTTTCTCGGCGCGACCGAGAGCGTCTGCCCGATCTGCCTGGCGCCCGCGCCCGCCGAGCGCTACGCCGAGGGCGACGTCGTCTATCTGAAGAAGACCTGCCCGGAGCACGGCGAGACGCGCGCGCCGGTGTGGCGCGGGCTCGAGTCCTATCTGCGCTGGGGGGCGGCGCCGCGCGCCAACTCCCGCCCGACGGTCTGCGCCACCGAGACGGCGCGCGGCTGCCCCAACGATTGCGGGTTGTGCGCCGAGCATCGCCAGCAAAGCTGCTGCGTGCTGTTGGAGGTGACCTCGCGCTGCGATCTCGCCTGTCCGGTGTGCTACGCGTCGGCGAGCCGGCATGGCGCCGACGCGAGCCGCGCGGAGATCGAAGGCTGGCTCGACGCGCTCGTCGAGGCGGGCGGGCGCGTCCACATCCAGCTTTCCGGCGGCGAGCCGACCGCGCGCGACGACCTGCCGCAAATCGTCGCGCTCGCTCGCGCGCGCGGCTTCGAATTCGTGCAGCTCAACACCAACGGCGTGCGCATCGCGCGCGAGCCCGCCTATCTCGCGGCGCTCGCCGAGGCGGGGCTCGATTGCGTCTTCCTGCAATTCGACGGCGTGACCGACGCGGTCCATCAACGGCTGCGCGGCGCCAAGCTCGCGCGGCTGAAGACGCAGGCCGTGCTGAACTGCGCCGAGATTGGCGTCGGCGTGGTGCTGACGCCGACCCTCGTTCCTGGCGTCAATGTCGGCGAGATCGGCGCGATCGTCGACTTCGCCATCGCCGAGGCGCCCGCCGTGCGCGCCGTGCACTTCCAGCCGGTGAGCTATTTCGGGCGCTGTCTCGCGGCGCCCGACGACGCTTCCCGCATCACCTTGCCGGAGGTGATGGAGGCGCTGATCGCCTACAGCCGCGGAACCATCCATTTCGAGGACTTCCGCCCGGGCTCGGCCGAGAACCCTTACTGTTCATTCAGCGGGCGCTTCCGCGTCGACGGCGCCGGACGTCTGTCGGCGATGGCCGAGGAGCGCGTGTCCTGCTGCGGCGGCTCGGTCGAACCGCGCGCGGCGTGCTGCGGATCGACGCGGCCGAGCCCCGAGGTCGCGCGCGAGCGCCGCTACGTCGCGGGCCAATGGACGAGCCCCGATCGGCAAGGGCCGCCCGCCGCCGGACTCGACGCGTTCGACGCCTTCCTCGCCGGTCGGGCGCGGACGATCGGCCTTTCCGGCATGGCGTTCCAGGACGCCTGGACGCTCGACCTCGAAAGACTCCGCCAGTGCCACATCCATGTGGCGGCCTCCGACCGGCGCGTGATCCCGTTTTGCGCCTACAATCTGACCAGCGCCGACGGGCGCTCGCTCTATCGGCCGTCGCCCGCGTCCGGCGAGGGCGCGAAATGACCGCGGCGACGCTCGACGCCTGGGCGGCGGGGCGGCTCGGCCTGCCGCAGCCGCTGACGCGCGCGGCGCTGCGAGCGGCGCAGCTCGAACGTCTGCGCGAAACGATCGCCTACGCGCGCGCCTCGAGCCCGTTCTATCGCGCGCGCCGCGACTGGCCGAAGCGCGAGCTCGCCGCGCTCGAGGACGTTCCGCGGCTGCCCTTCACCATTGCGGCGGATCTCTCTCGCGCCGACCCGCCGCTGCTTGCGCTGTCGCAGAGCGCGGCCGCGCGCGTCGTCACGCTCGAATCCTCGGGGACGAGCGGGCGGCCGAAGCGGCTCCACTTCACCGCCGAGGAGAGGGAAGCGACGGTCGACTTCTTCCATCGCGGCATGGCGGTGTTCACGCGGCCGGGAGACCGCGTGGCGATCGCATTCCCGGGAGAGCGGCCCGGCGGCGTCGGCGACGGGTTGGCGGTCGCGCTCCGCCGGCTCGCCGCCGCGCCGTTTCTCGCGCCGTCTCCGCTCGACCCGGTCGCGCTCGCCACGTGGCTGCGCGCGGAAAAAGCCGACATCGTCGCCGGGCGCCCGGTCCCGCTGCTCGCCGCGGCGCGCCTCGCCCTCTGCGACGGCGGCGCGCCGATCCGCGCGCGCGCCGTGCTGCTCAGCGCCGACCATGTGGCCGAGAGCCTTGCGCGCGCGCTCGCCGCGGCCTGGGGCGCCGAGGTCTTTCGCCATTGGGGCATGACCGAGACCGGATACGGCGGCGCGGTCGACTGCGCTTGTCATTGCGGCTGCCACCTGCGCGAGAACGCCCTCTATGTCGAGGTGGTCGACCCGGAGACCGGCGCGCCGGCGCCGGCGGGCGCCCTCGGCGAAGTCGTCGTCTCGACGCTCGGCCGGCGCGCCGTCCCACTGCTGCGCTACCGCACCGGCGACCTCGCGCGACTGATCGACGCGCCTTGCCCGTGCGGCTCGGTCCTGCGGCGGCTCGACGGCTTCGCCGGTCGGCTCGGCGAAAACGCGAGACTGCCCGACGGCGCGACGCTGACGCTGCCGGCGCTCGACGAAGCGCTGTTCGCGGTCGACGGGGTGAGCGATTTCGTCGCCGAGATCGACCTCGGCCCGCCCGCCGCGCTCCGGCTGATGATCGCCGCGCCGCCGCCCGCGCGTTCGCCGGCGACGCTTGACGCCGTGCGCGCGCGCCTCGCGGCCGACCGGGCGTTCGGCCGGGCGCTGAAGGACGGGACCTTGCGGGTCGAGGCCGCTTTCGCCGACACGATCCTCTTTCGTCGCGGCGCCAAGCGCCGGCTCTCGATGCGGGAGGCGGCGCGATGCGCGCAATGCTGCTGATCCGCCACGGCGCGCTCGCTGGCGACGCCGAGCGACGCTACGTCGGCGCGACCGACCTGCCGATGAGCGAGGCGGGCGAAGCGCAGATCCGCGATCTTGCGGCGCGGCTTGCGGCGCGCATGCCGATCGACGCCGTCTATTGCAGCGATCTCGCGCGTTCGCGCCGCGCCGCGGAGCTGCTGGCGGGGGGGCGCGCGATCCCGATCCACGTGCGGCCCGCCCTGCGCGAGATCGACATGGGCGCTTGGGAGGGGCGGACGCGCGGCGAGGTCGCGGAACGTCAGCCGGACGAGTACGCGCGGCGCGGCGGCGACATCGTCAATTTCCGCCCGCCCGGCGGCGAAAGCTTCGCCGATCTGGCGGCGCGCGTCACGCCCTGCTGGCGAAGCCTGTTCGCGGAGAGCGAGAGCGGCGTCGTCGCCGTCGCCGGCCATGCGGGCGTCAATCGCGTCATTCTCTGCGACGCGCTCGGCATGCCGCTCGCCAACCTTTTCCGCATCGCGCAGCGCCCGGGATGCTTGAACGTCATCGAACGCGGCCGCGACGGCCCGATCGTGCGCCTTCTCGACGGAGGCGCCCTATGAGGCGCGGCGTCGACTGCGATCGTCGCGCGACGCCGCGGAGCGGCCGCCAGTTGTTCGCACGGACGGCCGATTTCAGCGTCATACGCGCGGGAGAAGTCCTGATGGCAGGGCGGGAGCGAGCAACGACCTTGACCAAGGTCAACGCCCTTGCGAACCGCAACGCCGTAATCTTAGTGGAGGAGAAACGCCGTGACTTGGGTTGTTAGCCAACGGCGTCGGGAAGACGAACCAGGACGGCTCCATTTGCCCCAGCGAGAAACGAGCGAGCCGTCTCGCGCGCCATTGCGGCCGGAGGAGACGACGGGCCACGAGACGAAGGCGCGACTCTCGCCGGAAGCGGCGATCGAGGCGCGGCTCCGGTTCCTGTGCGAAGGCGTCGCCCCGGGAGCGGCGGTGCCGCAGGCGATCCTGCGGTCGTGGCGGCGCAGCGCGGCGCTCGGATTGAAGATGGCGACGCCGCCCGGCTTCGATCTGCTGTCGCGGCAGAAATTGCGCGAAGCCCAGCAGCGCAACGAAGCGTTGGTGCGCACGGCGCGCGGCGAGATGGAGGCGCTGTTCCGCGACGCCAGCCTCGCCGGCGGCATCGTCATTCTCACCGACCCGCAGGGCCTGGTGCTGCATCTTTTGGGCAAGGGACAATTCGCTTCCGACGCCGCCGACGTGGCGCTGCGCCCTGGTGCCACCTGGGACGAGGCGACGGTCGGAACCAACGGCATCGGCACGGCGATCGCCGAGCGGCGGCCGATCTCGGTGGTCGGCGGCGAGCATTTCTTCGAGCGTCACCAAATCCTAAGCTGCTCCGCCGCGCCGATCTTCGATCCGTTCGGCGCGATCACCGGCGTGCTCGATCTGACCTGCGCGTCGCAGGCGCCGGACCCGCTGACGCTGGCGCTGACCAAGCGCGCGGTCGAGCAGATCGAACGCTCGTTGTTCGAGGCGCAGTTCCGCAATCACGAGCAAATGTGCTTCCACTCCGACCCCTATCTGGTCGGCAGCTCGCACGAGGGGCTGCTGGCGTTCGAGGGCGACCGACTCGTCGGCGCCAACCGCAACGGCGTCAAGCTGATTGGCCTTGATTGGCCGGCGGGCGGGGCGCCGCGCTTCGACGAACTGTTCACGCTCGAGCACGGCGACGTCAACCACAATCCCGCCTCCGACGACTGCGTTCTTCAGACGAAGAAGGGCAAGCTTCTTTACGCGCGCATGCGTCCGCAGGCGCGCCTCCATCGCGGCTGGTCGCCCGCGCAGGGCGTGGCGGAGGCCGCGCCGCCCGATCGCGCCGGAGCGCCGGAGGGCCTGACGCTGCCGCAGATCATCGAACGGGTGCTCGACGGGCCGTTTGCGCGCCTGCTCACGGTGCGGCGCGTCAAGGCGGGTCAGCTCATCATCGGCGCGGACGAGGAGAAAGCCGCGGCGCAGGGCCTGGTCGTGGTGCGAAGCGGCCGGCTGCGCTGCTTCGCCTCGGTCGACGGCAAAGAGCTGACGCTGTTCACCCTCGACGCCGGCGACGCGCTTCCGCTGCACGACAGCTCGATGTTCGAGGTCAAGAAGGACGGCGAGATCGTCGTCATGAGCGGCGCCGCGTTCCAGGAGATCGCGCGATCCGACCGCGACCTGGCGCGCTCCGCCATGCCCGCGATCACCCGGATGTTGCAGAAGTCGGCGCGGATGACCGAGGACATCGTCTTCCGCGGCGTGCGCTATCGCCTCATCCGCGCGCTGTGCGAAGCGGCGGCGCGCGACGGACGCGTGACCGCGCATGGCGTCGTTCTCGATTCGCCGCCGAACGCCGAGGAGTTCGCGATGCAGATCGGCGCGACGCGCCAGTCGGCGTCGACGATCATCGCCGAGCTCATTCGCGACGGCGCCGTTCGCCGCCTCGACGCCTCGGCGATTGCGATCGTCGATCTCGACAAGCTGAAGCGGCAGCTTGACTGAGGCGGACCGCCGTTGCCAAGCGAAGAAAGGAAGCAAGCGATGTGCGACAGCTGCGGCTGCGGGACGCATGGCGGCGCGAGCGCCGAGGAGACGATCGCGGCGCACGAGAACCTGCTCGCCGCCAACGACCGGGTCGCCGGTCATGTGCGGAGCCATTTCGACGCGCGCGGCGTGCTGGCGGTCAACCTGATGTCGTCGCCCGGCGCCGGCAAGACCAGCCTGCTCGAGGCGACGATCGGCGCGCTGCCGCCGGGCGTCCGCGTCGCCGTCATCGAAGGCGATCTGGAGACCGAGAACGACGCGGAGCGCATCCGCCGCCGCGGCGTGAGGGCGGTGCAGATCACCACCGGCGTCGCCTGCCATCTCGACGCGACGATGGTCCACGACGCGCTCGATCGGCTTCCGCTCGACGACGTCGACCTCCTGTTCATCGAGAACGTCGGCAACCTCGTCTGCCCGGCCGAGTTCGACATCGGCCAGCATCGCGACGTCGTGCTGCTCTCGGTCGCCGAGGGCGACGACAAGCCGGAGAAATATCCGGTGATGTTCCGCAACGCCGACCTGGTGCTCATCACCAAGACCGACCTCCTGCCGCACATCGACGACTTCGACGTGGCGCGCGCGCGCCGCGGCGTCGCGCGGCTCGGCGTCGGCGAGCGCGTGAGGGAGCTCTCGGCCAAGACAAAGCAGGGGCTCGAAGAGTGGACGAACTGGCTGGTCGCCGAACTCGCCGCTCACCGGCGCCTCCATCCAGCGGCGCAGCGCCGTGACCATGCTGCTGTTTGATCGGCGGTCGGCGACGGCCGACGACGCGGACGCGCGCCCCGCCGCGGGCGCCGCGCCCGCGCGGCTCGTCGATTCGTTCGGCCGTGCGATCACCTATGTCCGGTTGTCCGTCACCGATCGTTGCAATTTCCGCTGCGTCTATTGCATGTCGGAGAAGATGACGTTCCTGCCACACGCCGAGCTGCTGTCGCTCGAAGAGCTGGATCGGCTGTGCGCGATCTTCATCCGGCTCGGCGTGCGGAAGATCCGCGTGACGGGCGGCGAGCCGCTGGTGCGGCGCGGGGTGATGGCGTTGTTCCATTCGTTGTCGCGGCGCTTGCGCGAGAACGCGCTCGACGAGCTGACGCTGACGACCAACGGCTCGCGGCTCGCGCAATTCGCCGGGGCGCTCGCCGGCTGCGGCGTGAGACGCGTCAACGTTTCGTTGGACACGCTCGACGCCGCGACGTTCTCGGCGATTGCGCGGCGCGGCGAGCTCGCCGAAGCGCTCGCCGGCGTCGAGGCCGCCGATCGCGCGGGAATGCGGGTCAAGATCAACGCCGTGGCGCAGAAGGGCGTCACCGAAGCCGCCGCCGAGACCTTGATCCGCTGGGCGCACGGACGGAATTATGATCTTGCCTTCATCGAAGTGATGCCGCTCGGCGACGTCCAAAGCGAATGGTCGCGGCGATTCCTTTCGCTCGCGCAGTTGCGCGCCGACTTATCGCAGCGCCTGACGCTGACGCCGGCGCCCTATCGTAGCGGCGGCCCCGCGCGCTACTGGCGCGTCGAAGAGACGGGCGGACTGGTGGGCTTCATCACCCCGATGACGCACAGCTTCTGCGAGGGGTGCAATCGCGTGCGCATCACCTGTTCGGGCCGGATGTATCTCTGCCTCGGCCGCGAGTCCGCCGTCGACTTGGGCAAGATCCTGCGCGAAAGCGAAAACGACGACCCCGTCGCCGCCGCCATCCGCGACGGGGTGGCGCGCAAGCCGAAAGGCCACGCCTTCGGCGCGCGCGAGACTGACGCCGCGGCGCTCTCCGCGCGGCCGATCAGCCTGACCGGGGGATAGCCGCCGATTCCGCCGTTCCGCCGGGGCGCGTCAGCCGACGCCGACCATGACGTCGGAGGCTTTGATGACCGCGCTCGCCTTCTTGCCGACGGCGAGACCGAGCTCGTCGACCGCCTCGTTGGTGATCGAAGCGGTGATGACGGCGCCGGACGCGACCTCGATCTTCACATGCGCGGTGGTCGCGCCCTTGGTGAGGGCGATCACTTTTCCAGGCAGCACGTTGCGGGCGGAAAGCTTCATGGTCGTCGCCTCCTGGTCAAGCCGCCGCGCCGGCGCCAACGGGCCGGCGAAGCGCGTTGTTTATAACGATTCTCGGGCATGTTATAACGATTTTCGAAGGCGTCTGTCCATCCAGCGGGCTCTCGAATCGCGCGCCCTATCCGAAAGGAATGCGCCGAAGAACTGCGCCTTAGACGATTCCCGGGCGCCGCGTCAGGAGACGAACAGCTCCTCGAGCTTCGCCTTCTCCAACAATAGGTCGGTCAGCAGCCGACGCAGGCGCGCGTTCTCGATCCGCAGGCGCTCGAGCTCGGCGACGGCGTCGACCCCGTCGGCCTGCGCGAGCGGCGGTCTCGCCTCGCCGATCGCCGCCGCGTCGGGCGTCTTCAGCGATGGTCGCGCCGCGCGCCAACGATGATAGGTCATGACGCTGACGCCGAGGGCGCGCGCGATGTCGCGCTGAAGCATCCCGTCCGCCGTCATCCGGTCGGCGCGCGCAAGCTTGGCGGCGATTTCCGGCGCCGAATGCCTCTTCCTCTTCACCGTCGTCTCTCCGCGCTCGCCGGCCGCGGCCGCCGGCGCGACCGTCGCGCGTAACACATAATAACATACCTGGCGGCCGGGCGGCGCGCATGACCTGCGTCAAGCGGCGCGAATTGGCTGGCTGACGCCGAGAAATGTCGCTTCCGGCTCGCCTTTGGTCATGCGAGGCGGCGAAGCGCGCGCCGATTAACATAAGCGTTTTCCGCCGGGCGACAATGCAATGGTTCTAAATGTATAATCAAGCCATGAAATTACCTGATTCTTCCCCAAGTCTCGGTTCGCGCCGCGACGAAGCCGCAATCGGCGGGCGCCGACGGGATCGGGGCGGGCTGCGCCGGTTCGGGCGTTGCGGCGAAGAGCGATCGCGAGACAACCTCGGCGATCGCGCCGCGCGCGCGAGGCGCGCTGAACACGAACGCTTCACGCCCTCGCGGGCGGTCGAATGGGGAGGGCGAGCCCGAAGCGGGGACCCTGCGGCGTCGTCCGGTCGGAGCCGGCCTGGCGGGTGTCGCGCTGTCGTGGCCGGCTGCGTCGGAGGCGTCGATGCCCTTTGGTTTTGCGAGCGAAATCTCGATTTCCGCGCCGGCCTGCGGGCGCGATGGGGGTCGCGCGGAGGTCGCGGCGCGGCTGGCCGAAATCGCCGCGCTCGAGGCGGCCAATTTCGCGCTGCGCAATCACGTCACGGGCTTGAAGCTGCACAACGCCACGGTGCGGCGGCTGCTGCGGCGGCGCGCCGCGGCGTCGGCGACGTCCGGCGGCTGATCCAGGCGCGCCGCGGCGTCGGCGCGCGGCGGGTCGGCTTGACCGACGTTACGTTATCTATGATAGTCGAATTAACATAATTACGTTACGTCAACCGCCTTCGCCGCCGCGGCGAGGACAGCAACGAGGTGAGAGCCATGCGCGTCGCGATGATCGGAGCGGGGTATGTCGGCTTGGTGTCGGGCGCTTGCTTCGCCGACTTCGGCCATGAGGTGGTGTGCGTCGACAAGGACGCGGAGAAGGTGCGGGCGCTGACGCGCGGCGAAATGCCGATCTACGAGCCCGGCCTTTCCGACCTGGTGCTGTCGAACGTGCGCGAGGGCCGGCTGTCGTTCACCACCTTCCTCGCCGGCGCGGTCGAGCGCGCGGAGGTGGTGATGATCGCCGTCGGCACGCCGTCGCGTCGCGGCGACGGCTACGCCGATCTTTCCTACGTGTTCGAGGCGACGCGCGCCGTCGCCGCCAGCCTGAACAAATTCACCGTCATTGTCATCAAGTCGACCGTGCCGGTCGGCACCGGCGACGAGGTCGAGCGCATTCTGCGCGAGACCCGCCCCGCCGCTGACTTCGCGGTCGTCTCCAATCCGGAATTTCTGCGCGAAGGCGCGGCGATCCGCGACTTCAAGCATCCCGACCGTATCGTCATCGGCTGCGAAGACGAGCGGGCGCGCGAGGCGATGGCCCAGCTTTACCGACCGCTCTACCTCAACGCCGCGCCGATCCTCAACACGCGCCGGCGCGCCGCGGAGCTGATCAAGTACGCCGCCAACGCGTTCCTGGCGACCAAGATCACCTTCATCAACGAGATCGCCGATCTGTGCGAACAGGTCGGCGCCGACGTGCAGGAAGTGGCGCGCGGCGTCGGCCTCGACAACCGCATCGGCTCGAAATTCCTGCACGCCGGGCCCGGCTTCGGCGGCTCATGCTTTCCCAAGGACACGACGACGCTGATCAAGATCGGCCAGGACTATCGCGCGCCGCAGCGCATCGTCGAGACGGTGGTTGCGGTCAACGACCAGCGCAAGCGCGCCATGGCGGGCAAGGTCGCCGCCGTGCTCGGCGGCAAGCCGCGCGGCAAGACCGTCGCCGTCGTCGGCCTGACCTTCAAGCCGAACACCGACGACATGCGCGACGCGCCGTCGATCGCGCTGATCAACGCGCTGCAGGACATGGGGGCGAAGATCAAGGCCTACGATCCCGCCGGCATGGATCAGGCGAAGGCGGCGCTGCCCGACATCGTCTATTGCGACAACCCCTACGCCTGCGCCGAGGGCGCCGACGCGCTGGTGATCGTCACCGAATGGGAGCAGTTCCGCGCCCTCGACCTCGCGCGGCTGAAGGAAGTGATGGCGCAGCCGGCGCTGGTCGATCTGCGCAACGTCTATCCCGCGCAGGAACTCGAGAAGCACGGCTTCGTCTATCAGGGCGTCGGCAAGCCGCGCGAGGAGCCGCTCGCGTCGGATCTGGAGAGCGCCGTAGCGGCCTCATAAGGGCCTTCATCGCGAGGCGCGAAGCGACGAAGCGATCCCGGGGTCGAAACGCTCAGGCCCATGAACCGGGATCGCTTCGCTCACGCTCGCGACCACGGCGCCGTTCGCCTTCGGCTCACGTCACGAAGCAATTCGGCCGGTCGAGGTCGGCGAGGAGGCCGGGGCGCGTCGGCCGCCAGCCCAGCGCGTCGCGGGTCTTTGCGCTCGAAGCGGGGTTGTCCATTGCCGCGAACGGCGCGAGCCAACCGAAGTGCTCGCCCGCCTCCTCGGGAGTCTTGCTCGCCACCGGCAGGCCGAGGCGGCGGCCAATCACGCCGGCGATGTCGCGCAGCGGCACGCCCTCTTCGGCGACGCCGTGGTAGCGCGCGCCGGCCGTCCCGTTTTCGATCGCCAGCGCGAACAGCGCCGCGGCGTCGAGCCGGTGCACGGCGGGCCAGACGTTGCGCCCGTCGCCGACATAGGCCGAGACGCCTTTCGCGCGCGCGATGGCGATCAGATAGGAAACGAACCCGGCGGCGAAGCCGCGGACGCCATCGCCGTGGACGCTGGGCGACAGCCGGATCGCCGAGGCGCGCACGCCGCGCGCCGCCAGGGCGAGCGCCGTCTCCTCGGAAACGCGCGGGGCCGCGCCGTCGCGCGGACGATCCGTGTCCTCGGTCGCAAGCCGGCCGGGCGCCAGCAGCCCGGTGCCGGACGTGACGACGAGCGGCCGGCCGGAACCGGCGAGCGCGTCGCCGAGCGCCTCGATCGCGCGCCGGTCGATCTCGCAGTTCTCCTCGAACTTCGAAAAGTCGTGGATGAAGGCGGTGTGGATGACGCCGTCGGCGGCTTCCGCGCCGCGCTTCAGGCTGTCGAGGTCTTGCAGCGAGCCGCGGTGGACTTCGACGCCCGCTGCGGCGAGCGCCGCCGCGCCCGCTTCCGACCGGGCGAGGCCGAGGACCGAATGGCCGGCGGCGAGCAGCTCCCGGACGACCGCCGAACCGATGAATCCGGTCGCGCCGGTGACGAAGACGCGCATGAGAAACCTCCAAGCTGGGACGAGGGCACTATCGACGTGCCGGTTATCAGGGTAAAGTAGTGACGTTATCAGGGTATAATAGCTAACAGGCGCGCTTATGCCGAACGCGAACGACAACTTGCTCGGGGCCTACTTGCGCGATCGCCGCGCCAAGCTCGACGCCGCCGCTCTCGGCTTTCCGCTGACCCGCCGGCGCACGCCCGGCCTTCGGCGCGAGGAGGTGGCGCAGCGCGCCAACGTCAGCGCCACCTGGTACACCTGGCTCGAGCAGGGCCGGGGCGGCGCGCCGTCGGCCGACGTGCTCGAGCGCATCGCCCGCGCGCTGATGCTGACCGAGGTCGAGCGCGAGCATCTGTTCTTCCTCGCGCTTGGCCGCCCGCCCGAGGTCCGCTATCGGGCGGCCGAAGGCGTCACGCCGCGGTTGCAGCGCGTGCTGGACGCGCTGGCGCTCAGCCCGGCCTTCATCCGGACAGCGACCTGGGACGTCGTCGCCTGGAACCGCGCCGCGGCGGCGCTTCTGACCGACTATGGCGCGCTCGACCCGCATGAGCGCAACATCCTGCGTCTGATCTTCGGCGACCCCCGCGCCTGCAGCCAGCAGCCGGATTGGCGGAACGTCGCTCGGTTCGCGGTGGCGGCCTTTCGCGTCGACACCGCGCGCGCCGGGGCGGCGCGCAACGTCCAAGCTCTGGTCGACGAGCTTTGTCAGCGCAGCCCCGAATTCGCGGCGATGTGGCGCGACAACGACGTCCGCGCGCACGGCGACGGCGCGAAACATTTGCGCCGTCCGCCGGTCGGGACGATCGCGCTGGAGTATTCGACCTTCTTGGTCGACGGCCGGCCCGACCTCGCCATGGTGGTCTACAATCCGGCGACGCCGGCCGACGCCGAGAAGATTCGCACGCTGGTCGAAGCGTTCGAGCCCGCCGCGGCGCGGCCGCCGCGCGCGGTCGGGCCGGCTCGGCGCGCGCCTATTCCAGCATGATCGGCTGACGCCGCGGGCGCCGTCGCGGGCGATAGCGAGCCGCCCGGCTAGAACAGGGCGTCGATTCCCAGTCTCGTCATTTGGGTAGATATGCTGCTATTGTATCGCCCATGGAATTGTCTCAGCTCCGCACGCTGATCTCGGTGGCCGAACTGGGCAGCCTCAGCAAGGCCGCCGAACGCATGCGCGTGGCCCAGCCGGCGCTGAGCCGACAGATGCGGATGCTGGAAAAGGAGCTCGGGGTCGCGCTGTTCACCCGCCACGGCCGCGGCATGGAGCTGACGGAGCACGGGCGCGAGACGTTGAAGCACGCTTCGCGCATCGTCGCCGAGCTGGACGAGATCCGCGCCAGCGCCACCGACGCCGACGCCCCGCTGAGCGGCCAGATCTCCATCGGCCTGCCGCCGACGGTGGCGGAGACCATATCCGTTCCGTTGGCGGCCGTCGTCGCAAAGGCCCACCCCGCCGTGACGCTACGGCTCGCCAACGCCTACACCGCCTACCTGGTCGAATGGCTGCAACGGGGCGATCTCGACCTTGCGGTTCTCTACGATCCTCGCCCCGCGCGCGCGCTTCGCACGCGGCCGCTGCTGCTCGAGAGCCTGTTCGTCATCGGCCCGCCGGACGCCGGTTTCTCGATCGTCCGCGCGATGCCGTTCAAGGCGCTCGACGGCAAGCGCCTGCTGCTGCCGGGCGTCCGCCACGGCCTCAGGACCATCGTCGATCGCTGCGCCGCCGACGCCGGCGTCGCCCTCGACGTCAAGGTCGAAGCCGACTCCTACGCGACTCTGAAGGAGCTGGTTCGCCACGGCCATGGCTGGACGATCCTGCCGCTGGCGCCGATCCACGACGAGGTGGTCGGCGGAGCGCTGACCGCGGCGCCGTTGATCGATCCGGCGCCGTCGCGCCGGCTGGTGCTGTCGTTCACCGCCGACCGGCCGATGTCGCGGTTGGCGCGCTTCGCCGGGCGGACGATTGTCGACATCGTCGCCGAGCGCGTCGAACGCGCCGACTGGGCGGGGCAATTGCTCGCCGCCGAGTCGAACGAGCTATAGCGCTGAAATATATCTATATGCGCGAGCGAGCGAACGGCGAGAGGGTCTCCGCCGGCGATCCGCCGCGCGGCGGCGAGCGCCGCGCGGACCGTTCGGCGGGCCATGATGTCGCTCAAGCCGCGACAAAATGACGCAATTCCAGCGCCGAGCGGCCCATGCGCGCCGCGCGGGGCGACCTCGCGCGGCGCGACGGGCGGCGTCGAGGCGGGTCTATAGCAATACAAATTGGGCATAGCTGACCGATAAAACTTGCACTTTGAGGAAGAGGCGTTCGGGCGCAAATTGCGACCCGCGCCCGGGCGGCGCATCGGCGGCGCCCAAGCGGCCGCGTTCGATGTCCAGGCTGGTTGATGAAAAAGGCTTATATTTATATCGCTCTTGCGACGTTGATTATCAGTACGATGGAAGTCTCCGGGAGAGTCCTCTCCCAGACCCTTAATTCGACTCAGATCAATTTCTGGCGATTCCTCATCGGCTCGGTCATTCTCATGCCGATGACGTTCATCGACCTGCGCAAGCGGGGCGCCCGCCTGCGGCGCGGCGACGTTTTGTTTCTCGCCGCCGCCGGATTCGTCGGGATCGCGGTGAGCATGGAGCTGTTTCAGACGGCGCTGGCGACCACCAAGGCGTCGGTCGTCGCCGTCATCGCCAGCTGCGTTCCGATCTGCGTCATCCCGTTCGCGCGCATCTTCCTCAAGGAGAAGTTGACCGTCGGCTCGATGCTGGCGATGGCCCTATCGACGGTCGGCGTCCTGTGCATCCTCAATCCGTTCAACCTCGACCCCCAGGCGATCGGCATCGCGCTGGCGATCGGCGAGGTGGTGACCTTCGCCCTCTACAACGTGATGGGCAAGCGCGAGGCCGACCGCTGCGGCGGCCTCGCCGTTTCGTGCCTCAGCATGTTCAGCGGCGCGGCCATTCTCGGCGTTGTGATCCTGATCTCCTATGTCGTTCCCGCGCCGGCCGCCGGCAGCCTGCTCGCTCAGTTCTACCGAATCCCGGTGCTGCAAGGCATCGACGGCGGAAACATCCTCAACTTCCTCTACTTCTCCGTGGTGGGAACGGGCCTGCTGTACGCCTTCCTGTTCCTGGCGATGGAGGCGTCGACGGCGACGATCGGCTCGGTGGTGTTCCTGTTCAAGCCGGCGCTGGCCCCGATCTTCGCCTGGATGCTGCTGGGCGAGAACGTCTCCGGACGCGTCCTGGCGGGAATCGTCTTGATTGTCTGCGCCGCCTATTTCGTGTTGAGGCCGAGCCGCGCGCCGGCCGCGGCCAAGGCGGGAGGCGACGTCGAACTCGCTCCGATCGGCCGCAATTGGGCGGAAACCCCTGCGGAGTAAGGCTTTTCCCTCGGCGCTGGGGAACACGGGGCGCCCGGCGCGGGCGGCCCGCGATATCGCGGGCGCCGCGCCTATGGCGCGCCGCCGCCGCTCGGCGTAACAATCGCGAGGTTCTGGGAGCTTGGCGATGTTTCTCTCCAACGACGATCTGGCCGCGCTGGTGGCCTTTCGCCGGCGCTTGCACGAGCGGCCGGAGCTTTCCGGCGAGGAGGGCGACGCCGCCCGCGCCGTGCTGTCGTTCCTGGCCGACGCGCGGCCCGACCGCGTGATCGAAAAGGTCGGCGGCCATGGCCTCGCCGCGGTCTACGAGGGCGCCGCGCCGGGTCCGTGCCTGATGTTCCGCGCCGAGCTCGACGCGCTGCCGATCGAGGAGCTCACCGGCGCGCCGCACCGCTCGAAGACGCTCGGCAAGGGACACCTTTGCGGCCACGACGGCCACATGGCCTCGCTCGCCGCCCTTGGCGTGGGTTTCGCGCGCGCCCGCCCGCAGCGTGGGCGCGTCGTCCTGCTGTTCCAGCCCGCCGAAGAGACGGGCGCAGGCGCGGCGGCGGTGATCGCCGACCCGAAGTTCGAGGAGATCGAGCCTGATTTCGCCTTCGCTTGGCACAACCTGCCCGGCCTGCCGTTCGGCGAGGCGGCGCTCAAGGTCGGGCCGGTCAATTGCGCCTCGCGGGGCTTAAGGGCGATCTTCGTCGGCAAGACCGCGCACGCTTCGACGCCGGAGTTCGGCGTCTCGCCGATGCGCGCGCTCGCCAAGCTGATGCCGGAGCTGACCGCGCTCGGGCGCGGCGGGCCGCTCGACGCGGACTATAGCCTCGTCACCGTCACCCACGCCGAGATGGGCGCGCGCGCCTTCGGCGTCGCGCCCGGCCGCGCCGAGCTGTGGGCGGCGCTGCGCACGCTCACCGACGCCACCATGGGCGCGCTGGTCGAAAGCGCCGAGCGACGGATTCAAGAGGCGGCGGGCGCCGATGAACTCGACGTCCAGTTGGCCTATCACGACGTCTTTCCCCATTGCGAGAACGCTCCGGAGGCGGTCGAGATGATCGCGCGCGCGCTCGACGTCGAAGGCGTGCGCTGGAGCGGCGAAGGCCAGCCGATGCGCGCCTCGGAGGACTTCGGCCGGTTCGCCGCTCGGGCGCCTTCGGCGATGTTCCTCCTCGGCGCCGGCGAGCGCCACGCCAGCCTGCACAACGCCGACTACGATTTTCCCGACGGCCTCATCCCCGTCGCGGCGCGGGTGATGATGCGCGTCGCGCGCGACGCGCTCGGCTGAGGCGGCCTGGCTAAAATGCGGCCTTCCGCCGCAGCGTTATGGACTAATTCTAATTCGTGTTTGACAATGCCGCGCGACGCAGGGAGGACCGGCGTCGGTCGCCGCTCTCAATCCGCTCCATGTCAAATGCCGCCGCCTGATCGCCACAAGGCTTACGATACCGGGGTCGCTCGCGCCCTCGACCGTTCGCGACGCGGAGTCGTCGTCGCGCGCCACTTTCGCTCCGCTCGACAGGCGGCGGCGGCGCGCGCGGCGCCCAGACCCAACGGCCTCGCGTTTCTCGCAAGGCCGGCGTTCGCCGGCGCCAAGGAGCATCGGTTTGGCGACCAAAGCCAGTAGGCATCCCGTCCTGTCGTCTCTCGGCGCCTTCGCGCGCGCCGGACTGAGGCCGAAGACGCCGCTCGCCCGAGCGATCGTCTTCGTCCTCTGCCTGAAGCTCGCGGTCGTCGTCGGGATGCGGCTCTTCATGTTCTCGGGCGAGGCGACCCCGGTCGTCGACGAGGCCGCGGTCGCGCGCCTCCTCGGCGTCGCGCCCCGCTGACGTTTTCAACCGAAAGGACCCGCGATGATTCATCTCGATCCGGCCGGCATAGCGCGATTGCAGTTCGCGATGACGGCTCTCTACCACTTCCTGTTCGTGCCCCTCACGCTGGGGCTGTCGTTCCTGCTTGCCGTCATGGAGAGCGTCTACGTGATGACGGGGCGCCAAATCTGGCGCGACGCGACGCGATTCTGGGGCAAGCTGTTCGGCATCAACTTCGCGATGGGCGTCGCCACCGGCATCACGATGGAGTTCCAGTTCGGCACCAACTGGGCTTACTATAGCCATTACGTCGGCGACATCTTCGGCGCGCCGCTGGCGATCGAAGGCCTGATGGCCTTCTTCCTCGAGTCGACCTTCGTCGGCTTGTTCTTCTTCGGCTGGAATCGCCTCTCCAAGGTCGGGCATCTGACCGTGACCTGGTTGGTGGCGTTGGGCTCGAGCCTCTCGGCGCTATGGATCCTGGTGGCCAACGGCTGGATGCAGCATCCCGCCGGCGCCGCGTTCAATCCCGACACGATGCGGATGGAGCTCACCTCGTTCTTCGATCTGATCTTCAATCCGGTGGCGCAGGCGAAGTTCGTCCACACCGTCAGCGCCGGCTATGTCACCGGCTCGATGTTCGTGCTGGCGATCTCGTCGATGTATCTGCTGCGCGGCCGTCACGTCGCGTTCGCCAAGCGCTCGTTCATCGTCGCCTCCGCCTTCGGCCTCGCCTCCGCGCTGGCGGTGGTCGTGCTGGGCGACGAGAGCGGCTACACGGTGACCGAAAACCAGCAGATGAAGCTCGCGGCGATCGAGGGCATGTGGCGCGCCGAACCCGCGCCCGCGCCCCTCACGCTGTTCGCCATTCCGAACTCGGAAACCCATGAGAACAGTCTGGAAATCAAGGTTCCCTGGCTGCTCGGGGTGATCGCGACGCGCTCCTTCGACCAGCCATTGCCGGGCGTTCTCGATCTCGTCGAGCGCGCCAAGGAGCGCATCAAGAACGGCATGATCGCCTATGGCGCGCTGGAGAAGCTGAAGGCGGACCGTTCGGACGCGGCGGCGCGCGCGACGCTGAAGAGCCACGTCGGCGATCTCGGCTACACGCTGCTGCTCAAGCGCTACGTCGACGACCCGCTCAAGGCCGACGACGCGACGATCGCGCGCGCGGCGCAAGACACCGCGCCGAACGTCGGGCCGCTGTTCTGGTCGTTCCGCGTGATGGTGGCGCTCGGCTTTTACTTCATCGCGGCGTTCGCCGCGGCGTTCTGGGCGGCGAGCACCCACAACTTCAACCGACCAGTCCTGCTGAAGATGCTCGCTTATTCCTGGCCGCTGCCGTGGCTGGCGGCGGAGCTCGGTTGGTTCGTCGCCGAGTACGGCCGTCAGCCGTGGGCGATCGACGGCGTGCTGCCGACCTTCCTCGGCGCCTCGTCGCTTTCGGTCGCCAAGGTGCTGTTCACGCTGTGCGGCTTCGTCCTGTTCTACTCGACGCTGCTCGTCATCGACGTGATCCTGATGCGCAAATACATCGTCATGGGACCGGTCAAGGCGCTGGCGCCGGCGCCGGGCGCGGGCGAACCCGCCGCCGTCCCCGCGGAGTGAGGAGCAAGAACCATGTCCATTCCGGTCGATTACGAAATCCTCCGACTCATCTGGTGGCTGTTCCTTGGCGTGCTGCTGATCGGCTTCGCCATCATGGACGGCTTCGATCTCGGCGCAGCGGCGCTGCTGCCGTTCGTCGCGCGCGGCGATGTCGAGCGCCGTATCGTGCTGAACGCGATCGGCCCCGTCTGGGACGGCAACCAAGTGTGGCTGATCCTCGGCGCCGGCGCGATCTTCGCGGCCTGGCCGGCGATCTACGCGGTTGCGTTCTCGGGGTTCTACATCGCGATGTTCCTCGTGCTGGCGACCCTGATCCTGCGGCCCGTCGGCTTCGAGTTCCGCAACAAGATCGCGGACGCGCGCTGGCGGCGTTTCTGGGATTGGGCGCTGTTCGCCGGCGGCCTGGTGCCGAGCCTGGTGTTCGGCGTCGCCTTCGGCAATCTGCTGCAAGGCGCGCCGTTCACGCTCGACGCCGACATGCGCGCTCTCTATCTCGGAACGGGCCTGTTCGAGCTGTTGAACCCGTTCGGGCTGCTGTGCGGCCTCGTCTCGCTCGCCATGCTGGTCGGTCACGGCGCCGTCTATCTGTCGCTCAAGACCGAGGGTGAGGTGCGCGCGCGCGCGCAGGCGGTGGCGACGATCGCGCCGCTGGTGATGCTGGCGCTGTTCCTCATCGCCGGCGTCTGGGTCGCCTTCGGCCTCGACGGCTATGCGATCACCAGCGCGGCGGCGACAGACGGACCGTCCAATCCGCTGCTCAAGACCGTCGCGCGGGTCCACGGCGGCTGGCTTGCGAATTACGGCGCCCATCCCTGGACGCTCGCCGCGCCGATTGTCGCGATCCTCGGCGCGCTCGCGGTCAGCTTTTTCTCGCGGCAGGCGCGAGGCGGTCTCGCATTTGTCGCCAGCGGCCTCGCCATCCTTGGCGTCGTGGCGACGGCGGGCGTCAGCATGTTCCCGTTCCTGATGCCCTCCAGCGCGCAGCCGGAAGCGAGCCTCACGGTGTGGGACGCGTCGTCGAGCCAGCTCACGCTGTTCGTGATGCTGATCGCCACGCTGATCTTCCTGCCGATCGTGCTCGCCTACACGTCGTTCGTCTTCTACACGTTGCGCGGCCCGGTGACGGCGCGGCAGATCGAAGGCGACGGCCAGAACCTCTACTGACGAAAGGGTTTGCCAATGTGGTACTTCGCTTGGATTCTGGGCGTCCTGCTGGCGTGCGCCGTCGGCGTGATCAACGCCCTCTGGCATGAGATGCACATGCCGGACGAACCGCTTGGCGAATGACGGGCGGAAGGCGGCGGAGGTCTGCGCCGCGGCCGTCGCCGCGACGCTGCGCCTTCTCCCCGTGCAAGCGCGGAGAAGGAGGCGCGGCGACGTGACGACAAGCCGTCCTCGCGATGACGCTGCTCTCGCGTAAAGGCGAATTGGTTCTTTGGCGGCCGAAGCGCGCGCGGCGCGGCGGCCTTCGCCAGCGATTGACGCGTGGGGCCGGCCGTTCAGGCGCCTCGCGCCCGCGTCCACACGGGGGAGACGCGCTCGATCATGAGCAGCAGCGTCAGCGTCACGCCGACCAGGATCATGGTCAGCGCCGCGCCATTGAACACGTCGCCGCGGTCGGTGAGGCTGAAGATGGCGACCGGCAGCGTCACCCAACCGGGCGGGTAGACCATCACCGTCGCGCCGAGCTCGCCCATCGACAGCGCGAAGCTGAGCGCGAAGGCGGCGAGGAGATAGGGCGCGATCAACGGCAGGGTGACGCGGCGCAGGCGGTAGAACGGCCGCGCGCCGAGCGAGGACGCGACCTCCTCGAAATCGGGCGAAAGCCGCGACAAGCCCGCTGAGACATTGCTGAACGAGAAGGCCGAGATCAGCACGAAATGCGCGACGACGACGATCGCCATCGTGCCGTTGAGCAACAGCGGCTTCTGGCTGAAGGCGACCAGCAGGCCCAGGCCTACCGACACGGAAGGGACGGCGCTGGGGATGAAGAACAGCACGCCGAGCGTCTTGGCCGCGCTTCCGGTCTGCGCGCGCAACGCCAGCGCCGCCCAGGCGCCGCTGACCAGCGCCAGCAGGCTCGCTGCGACCCCGGTGACCAGACTGGCGACCACCGCGTCGCCGGAGGCGCCGCCGGCCGCTTCTGCGTAGTGCTCTAGGGTAAAGTCGCTCGGCAGCACGCCGTTCCAATGGCCGGCGAAGCTCGCCGAGAGGATGACGGCGAGCGGCGCGACGAAGATGACGCCGATGAGCAGGGCGGCGACGCTCCACACCATCAGCTTGCCGGAGCGCGACCAGACGAGCATGTCACGCCCCCAATCGTTTCGCGGCGAGACGATAGAGGCCGAACAGGCTGAGCGACAGCGCCACGTTGACCATCGCGATGACGCACGCGGCCTGATAGTCGGATTCCTGGATCGCCTTGTCGTAGATCAGCAGCGGCAGCGTGATGACGCCCTTGGCGCCGATGAACAGCACGATGCCGAATTCATTGACGGTGAGCAGCAGGCAGAGGCTGCCGCCGGCGATCGCCGCCGGCAGCGCCGCCGGCAGGATGATCTCGCGCGCGATCCGCCACGCCCGCGCGCCGAGCAGGCTGGCGACTTCGATCTGGCCGCGGTCGACCAGCGAGAAGGCGGCGAGCATGGGCCTCAGCACGAAGGGCGAGTAAACCGTCACCTCGGCGAGCACGACGCCCCAGGCCGAATAAAGGAAGTGCACCGGCGGGCCGGGGAGGTGGAAGGCCTGGACCAGCGCGCCGTTGAGCAGGCCGGCGGAGCCGTAGAGGAAGGTGAAGGCAAGCGTCGCCAGGAAGGTCGGCAGGGCGATGAAGGTGTCGATCAGCCGGGCGACGAAGGTCGCGCCGGGGAAGGGCGCGAAGGCGAAGATCAACGCGAGCGTCAGGCCGAGCGCGAGGCTGCCGGCGGTCGAGGCGACCGCGATCTCGGCAGTGTTGATCAGCGCGTTGAGGAAGGCCTTCGAGCCGAGCGTCTCCCAGGCGGCGGAGAGGTTGATCGCGTCGGTCGCGTCGTAGGCCGCGGCGTGGGCGATCAGCGCCAGCGGATAGAGGAACAGCACCGCCAGCGCCGCCAGCGGCGGAGCGACCCACAGCGCGCCAAGGTCGATCCTGGCCGCGCCGGGGGAAGCGGCCGCCTCAGACATTCGCGTCCTCGGCGATCAGGCTTGCGTCAGTCGGGGCGAAGAACATCTCCAGCTTGTCGCCGCGCGACGGCGTCGTGGGCAGCTTCGTCGCCACCACGCGCATCGGCGCGCCGCCGATCTCCGCGACGAGATGGGTGAGCTCGCCTTGCCAGTGGACCTCGCGCAGCACGCCGGCGACGCGGTTGGCGTGCTGGGCGTCGGCCGCGAGCGTCAGGTTTTGCGGCCTGACGCAAAGCAGCCGCCGCTCGCCGACGCGCTCGTCGTCGCCGGGAACCACAAGCCGCTGTTCGCCCACCCGGACGGCGACGAGTCCGCTCGCGTCGGCCTCCGTCTCGACCACCACCGGCAGCAAGTTGGCGCGGCCGAGGAACTCGGCCGAGAAACGATTGGGCGGACGCCGGTAGAGGTCGCGGGTCCGCCCGACCGCGCTGAGCTCGCCGTCCTTGAGGATAGCGATGCGGTCGGCGAGCGTCAGCGCCTCGCTCTGGTCGTGCGTCACGTAGAGGACGGTGAGCTCCGGCAGCTCGGCGTGCAGCCGGCCGAGCTCCTCGACCATCGAGCGGCGGATCTGGGCGTCGAGCGCCGACAGCGGCTCGTCGAGCAGCAGCACCTTCGGCCGCACCGCCAGCGCGCGGGCGATGGCGACGCGCTGCTGCTGGCCGCCCGAGAGCTCGCGCGGGTAGCGGCGCGCGTATTGCGTCATGCCGACGACCTTGAGCGTCTCGGCCACCCGCTCCTCGATCAGCGCCTTCGGCGCGCGGCGGGCGTTGAGTCCGAAGGCGACGTTGTCGAACACGCGCATGTGCGGGAACAGCGCGTAGTTCTGCACCACCATCGCCAGGCCGCGCGCGTAGGGCGGCAAATCGGTGACGTCGACGCCGCCGATCAGGATGCGCCCGGTCGCCGGCCGCACGAAGCCGGCGACGGCGCGCAAAGCCGTGGTCTTGCCCGAACCCGACGGCCCGATCATCGCCAGAATCTCGCCTGCGGCGACCTCGAGCGTCAGCGGCTTCAACACGACGGCGCCGCGATAAGCGACGCTGACGCGGTCGAACGAAACGGTCGAGGCGGCGCCGCGGAACTCCGCGGCGCCCGAGACGACCGTCGCCTGGTCGGCGATGGCGAGAGTCATTTCAGCTTCCCGTCGCTTGCTTCCAGCGCGCGACGTCGGCGGGAAGATCCTTGAGCACGGCGGCCCAGTCGGGCTGCCAGATCGTCACCCCCTTCAGCGCCTCGCTGAGCTTGACGAAGTTGGCGTCGGTCGGCGTGACGTCCTTGCGCGCCGGAACGCCGATGGCGATCGACGACACCGTCGACTGCGCGTCCTTGGCGAGCAGGAACTCGATCAGCTTCTTGCCGTTGTCAGAATCGGGCGCGCCGGCGACCAGGCCGACGTAGTAGGGCAGCGGCAGCGCCGAGCGCGCGCCGTCGGGCCCGGCCGGCCAGAACACCTTGATGTTCGGGTTGTCGGCCTGCTGCGACAGGTTCATCTGCAAGTCGCCGTTGGCGACCAGCAGCTCGCCCTTGTTGACGAGGGCGGTGAGCTTGCCGGTCGAGGACGACGGGCCGACGTTGTTCTCCTGCAGCTTCTTGAGGTAGTCGAAGCCGGCGTCCTTCGAGCCGAAGGCGTGGATGACCTCGATCATCACCGCCGTGCCGTCGCCGGCCTGGCCGGGGGTCGAATACTGGATCTTGCCCTTGAACTTGGGATCGAGCAGGTCGGCGAAGGTCTTCGGCGCCTCGGGGAGCTGGGCGGCGTCGTAGATGAAGTTCTGGTAGTTGTTGACCAGCGGCTGATAGAAGTCGTCGCCGCCGTCGATCGCGTCGGCCGCGCTCGGCTTGAACTTCTGCAACAGGCCCTCGGCCTCGGCGCGCTGGATGAAGGGCGGCAGGGTGACGAGCACGTCGGCCTGCGGGTTCGACTTCTCTTTGGCGACGCGCTCGACCACGCCGCCCGAGCCGGCCTCGACGTATTGCACCTTGACGCCGGTCGCCTTGGCGAAGGCGTCGAACTCGGTCTCGAACCAGCTTCCCTTGCCGTCGTGCAGGCCGTCGGCCGAATAGATGGTGACGACGTCGGAAGCGGCGAAGGCCGGCGCGGAGACGGCGAAGGCCGCGCTGGCGAGCAGAGCGCTGACTAGCGATTTCATGGATGCACCTTTCGGCTTCGGAGGGAGCCGACGACGGCCTAGGAGCACGCTATGAAGCGGTTGTGAAGGTCGTGTGACGCTTAGACGACAGCCGCGGCGGCTCAGTCGGCGAGCTCGCCCAAGGCCGCGTCGAGCTTGTCAAACGCCAGGTCGAAATCGTCGAAGCCGATGGTCAGCGGCGGGCAAAGGGTGACGACCTTGCCGCCGCCGATCTTGAAGCTCAGCCCTTTGGCGAGGCAGGCGTAAAGCAGCCGGTCGGCGAAGGCGGCCGCGTCTTCCCCGCCGATCTCGACGCCGAAATAGGCGCCGAAGGCGCGCACCTCGACGATGCGCGCGTGGCCCGCCTGCAACAGGGCGAGCCGCGCGAGTCCGCGCGCCTCGAGCGCGCGCGCCCGGGCGATCAGGCCTTCCTCCTCGATGGCGGCCAGCGTCGCCAGTCCGGCGGCCGCGGCGACCGGGCTCTTTTCGTGGGTGTAATGGCCGAGCGCCGCCTGAGGCGCGCAATCGAGGTCGCGCGCGGCGAGGATCGCCGCCAGCGGCATGATCCCGCCGCCGAGCCCCTTGCCGATGACCAGGATGTCCGGCGTCGCGCCGAGCCGCTCGCAGGCGTAGAGCCGGCCGGAGCGCGCGAGGCAGCTCGGAATCTCGTCGAAGATGAGCAGCGCGCCGTGCCGCGCGCACAATTCCTGGACGCACGGCCAGAAGTCGGGCGGCGGCGGCGTCACCGTCGTCCAGCGCAGCGGCTCGGCGATCAGCGCCGCGACGTCGCCTTGCACTTCGAGCGAATAGTCGATCAGGTCGATGAGGCGGTCGAACGGCTGGTCGTCGCCGAAGAAGCGGCGGACGAAGTCGAGCGGCGGCAGGTGCTCGGCGCCCGGCGTCATCGGCCCGACGTCGCGGCGGAACAAGGCTTCGCCGCCGACGCCGATCGCATCGAGGTTGGCGCCGTGGAACGAGTCCCAGAACGACAGCGTCTTGTGCCGTCCGGTGGCGTAGCGGGCGAGCTTCAGCGCCATGCTGATC